>Ga0255374_10007_pt1 | contig 29390 bp, 27 predicted proteins | sample ANMaggSeSYBR01H4_FD_182088 | JGI IMG/M metagenome (GOLD analysis project Ga0255374, IMG submission 182088) | Sediment cell enrichment communities from methane seep in Santa Monica Basin, California, United Staets - ANME aggregate JGI... | ecosystem: Environmental > Aquatic > Marine > Cold seeps >... | reverse complement strand
CCGCAAATCAGAAAAACTTCCACCTGATGCTCAGAGAAGCCTAGACCAAGCCTTTTATTCTGCTCAACAATTTGCTGACAAACCTGATGGCTGGATAGTTTTAATGGGAATTTTTGGCACAGGAAAAACTCATTTAGCTGCAGCTATCGGCCGCTATCGGGCTGCTCTGGGAGATGATCCTATATTTACAGTTGTGCCTGATCTACTCGATCACCTGCGGGCAACTTTCAGCCCGACAAGCACAATTTCTTATGATAATATCTTTAATCAGGTTAGAACTACAAAATTACTGATTCTGGATGACCTGGGAACCCAAAACGCAACACCATGGGCACGTGAAAAACTATACCAAGTCTTAAATTATCGCTATGAGACAAAACTTCCAACCGTGATCACTACCTCTGCTACATTGAAAGAGATAGATCCACGGATCCGAAGCCGAATGATGGACGAACGCGTATGTCAGATCTACAAGATCATCGTTCCTCCCTATAACGACAGAAAGAAGAAGAAATAATCTATTTCACAAATAAAAGAGATAACACACATGGAAAAGAAAAACCAAGAATCGATTTTCACACGTTTATTTCTCATTCGGCACGGACTTACCGAATGGAATACAAAAAGAAAGGTTCAGGGAATCATTGATACACATCTCAATGAGGAAGGAATTCAACAAGCGATAGCATTATCCAAGCGGTTGGTCACTCTATACCCGATAGATCAGATCTATGCAAGCCCATCCAGCCGCGCATTAAAAACCGCTGAGCTCATTAATGAAAAATATAAAGTTAACCTTCAGATTGATAAAGATCTCCTGGAGATTGACTTTGGGGATCTCGCAAATCATTTTATTGACTCATTGGATATCGAACAACCGGAATATCATCAGAAATTCACCCATTTCATATCTACTAACAGAGAAAAGGGAACACCTCGTCCAGAGATCCCTGGTGGAGAAAGAATCACTCATATTGAAGCACGCATTAAATCTTTTACAGAAAAAATCCTCACAAAACACAGGGGGCAGCATATTGCTGCAGTCTCCCATGGAGGTTTAATCAAATGTCTGATTTCATATTTTTCAGGTACATCTCTGGAAAATTTTATGCCATACTGGGTAAATAATTCATCTCTCTCAATTATAGATTTTTATGGTGATTTACCCATAATCCGGGTGATTAACGATACCAGTCACATCAATCAACCCTTACATTTTTCTGTTCCTCATGTAATTTAGAAAAACATAAGGAACTTCATAAAACACCTTTTATTATCAATCTAGATCTTTCAAATCGCCCCAATTCTTTCCATAGGCAACATCAGTTTCCAAAGGGATTGAGAGTTCAAATGCGTTTTCCATAACCTCTCGGACCACCCGGATTGTTTCGTCCAGCTCATCTTCTTGGCATTCCAGCAGCAATTCATCATGCACCTGAACCAACATTTTTGCGTGGAGTTTTGCATTTTCAATCGCGCCTGGAAGCCTGATCATCGCAATTTTCAAAATGTCCGCTGCAGTTCCTTGAATTGGGGCATTGATCGCTTCCCTTTCCGCTCGCGACCGTACTTGAGCAGTTGTAGGATTCTTTAGTTGAGGAAAATACCGTTTCCTACCGAGTAAAGTTTCAACATATCCCATCTCTGCTGCGCTTCTGCGAATGCTATCCAAATACGCCTTTACTCCAGGAAATTCCTGGAAATACGCCTTCACAAAATTTTCAGCTTCTGCAAGTGTTAGATTTGTAGTGCGAGTGAGTCCAAATGCGCTCATCCCATAGATTAGCCCAAAGTTAATCGCTTTTGCATGCCGCCGTTGATCTTTCGTTACACTTTCCAGAGGAACATTGAAAATTGCAGATGCGGTTGCTGTATGAATATCCTTATGCGCTCTAAACGTATCCAACATCTCTTTATCTTTTGCCATATGCGCGACAATACGCAGTTCAATCTGCGAATAGTCCACAGAAAGCAGCACATTTCCAGGATTCGCAATAAATCCTCTCCGCACCCGATGCCCAAGCGGTGTCCGCGTTGGGATATTTTGAAGATTAGGCCCAGAAGATGCCAAGCGGCCAGTTACTGAACCAGTTTGATTAAATGAAGTATGTACACGTCCTGTTTTTGGGTTTATTTGTTTAGGAATAGCATCTAAATAAGTAGAAACTAACTTTGAAAGCTCACGGTATTCCAACAACAGTTCAACAACAATATGCTGACCGCGCATTTCCTCAAGTACAGACGCAGCTGTTGAAAAATTTCCGCTCTTGGTCTTCCTGCTTGAATCTGGCGGAGTAAGACCTAATACTTCAAATAGCACTTTTGAAAGCTGCTGGGTGGAATTTAAATTAAATGTATACCCCACAATTTCATATATTTGTTCAGTGATTTCTTCAATTCGAGTGGACAATTCATCCGAAAACTTTTTAAAGAAATCTTTATCTACCGCAATTCCGATATATTCCATATCTGCAAGAACCGGAACCAAAGGCATTTCTATGCTTTCAAAGATATTTCTCAATTGATTTGCTGATAACCGTTCTGTCAGTATTTTTTCAAGACGCAGTGGGATTTCCGCATCAGCTCCTGCATACGATGCAACATCTTCTATCGCAACGACATCCATCGTCAACTGCTTCTTTCCACTCCCAATCAACTCCTCAATATGAGTCATTTTTACATTCAGTTCCGCTTCAGCCATCTTTTTCAATCCCAACCGGCGAGATCGCGGTTCAATCACCCAGGCGGCGATCATTGTATCAAAGCTGAGTGGTGTGGGTTCCAATCCGTTATTACGTAAGATCAGGCAGTCATATTTAAGATTGTGGCCAATTTTCTGGATGGCGGGATCCATAAACGGGCCCCGAAGCGCGTTGATTACGATTTGCAAAGCAAGCTGTTTTTTTTCATACTTATGGCCAACGGGAATATAGAATGCCGCTCCTTCTTCAATGGCTACAGATATGCCAACCAAATCCGCTTGCATCGGATCTGTGGATGTGGTTTCGGTGTCAAAGGAAATTTTCTCTGCTGATTTCAGTTTACCAACCAGATCATCAAGCTTCTTCGCATCATCCACAATCGTGACATCAATATCGTAAGCAGTAGGAAGGCCTAATTTCATCGGTGCATTTTCAAATAGCGATAATTGCTCACCTCCACCAATCACTCCTTCTCCCAACAAATTTGCAAATCGTGCAGTCAATGTACGAAATTGAAGTTCCTTAAATAGATATGTTACTTTTTGTAAATCGATATTATCCGTACGCGCCTGTTCCAGGTCAATATTAATGTCTAAATTTGTGACAATCTTTGCAAGATCATAACTCAGATACGCGTCATCTTTATTTTCCTCTAACAGTTTCCTTGTTCTTCCGCTGATCGATTCGATATTCGCGTAAATATCATCTAAGGTAGGATATTTTTCTAACAGGGAAGCTGCTGTTTTCGGTCCGATTCCCTTGATCCCTGGAATATTGTCAGACGTATCACCCATCAACGCTTTTAAATCTACTACCTGTTTGGGTTTAACCCCCATTTTTCTAACCACATCTTCAGGAAAATAATCTTTCGCTTCAGATTGTCTTCCCCCCGCAAGATTCACAATAATCCGTTCAGTTACAAGCTGAAGCAGATCCTTATCCCCAGTGATAATTTTCACTCCCATTCCGTTTTCGGCAGCTTTATGGGCAATGGACCCAAGCACATCATCCGCTTCAAATCCCTCCATTTCTAATCGCGGAAAATTAAAAGCATCCACCAATTCACGGATTCGCTCAATCTGTGGTTTCAACTCGTCCGGCATTTTCGCGCGTGTGGCCTTATAGTCTGGATACATCTCATTGCGAAAAGTCTTCCCAGTGTCAAATGCGACTGCCAAAAACTCTGGCTTCTCGCGATTCAGAAGGCTGAGCAAAATACTGGTGAATCCATATGTTGCGGCAGTTGGCTCTCCAGAACGAGATTGGAACCGCGCACCGGTTGCCATTAAAGCAAAATATGCCCGATAGGCAAGGGCATGACCATCAATTAAATACAGTGTTTTCGGCATGAGATCCTCCGGGCTGATTGTACTATGTGCAGTCTATTCTAGACAGAAATCTATCCTATCTATTTTAGCTGCTTAATAAATTCCTTACTTTCTGAAGAATTCACTAAGAAAAAGTTATTTTAATTCTTCGTCCATCTTTGCTAAGATACAGACAGCTTCACTACCCATCAGCGCTAAGCTCTTGATGTTTTCCGTAGAATGAGCAAAATCCTTTTCGGGATCATATTCCCCTTCTTCCCCAGAAGGATTTAGCACATTAATTACCGATGTGGCAATGCCGCCTGCACGCAAACCCCAAATTTTGGCCAGCACCAGAATCACACTCGCTTCCATTTCTGAAGCAACCACATTTAACCGTTTGAGATCCTCATAATGATGTGCCCAATCGGACTGCCAGTATCCATTATAAGATCCTCCTGGTGCCTGTTGGCGAGCGTATAAGCCATCATGAGTGCGTGTTGTTCCAACATGATATGGAATTCCTAGCTGCTGCGCTGCCTGAACACATGCCTGTATGACAGAATAATGTGCCACCGCCGGAAATTCAATCGGTGCGTATGCTCGCGACGCGCCGTCATATCGAGCGGCCGCATCAAAGATCACCATGTCACCATCTTTGACCCGATCCTGAAATGTGCCGCAGGTACCGATACGTAAAAAGGTTCTTGCACCAACTCGAGCCAATTCTTCGACAGCGATAGCCGTTGAAGAAGCGCCTATGCCTGTGCTTGTACAGGTGATCGGTACACCTTTATATTCTCCAGTATAGGTTACATATTCACGGTTTTCCGCGACCTTACGCGATGTATCCCATGTATCTGCTACTGTTTTAACCCGCCCTGGATCTCCAGGCAGCAATACAAACGGAGCGCAGTCTCCATCGTCCAATTGGATATGATATTGTTTAGCCATGTTTAAATCCTCGTTTCTCTATTTTCTTTTCTTTTTCCCTTAACGGTTTTCTTACGCCTACAATCATTCTGTCTTTTTGTTCGATTATCATGATACCGCTTGATTAGATGGAATTTCTTATAATTCCGCTTTTCAAGATACGCTTATGAGATAATTATAGCGATCTTATGAACTATAAATTGCTCACTTGGGATACAAAATTTTTCAATATCAAAACCGGCAGGGTCATTCCAGCTTCTCTGCAGGAAAATCAACTTGTTTCAATCCTGGCAGAAATGCGAAGAGAAGAATTCCAGCTTGTTTATTGGGCTTCAGAACAGAAAAAAACCTACGATCTTCAGGCGTATTCTGGTATGCTGGCAGACAAGAAAACAACTTTTGAGATCAACTTACAGAACATCAACCTGGACAAGTTGCCTCTACCTAAATCCGAGCCATACTGCAGCACCTTTCCATTTGCCCAATTAGAAAAGCTCGCTATTCAAAGTGGGGTTTATTCACGCTTTGCCCTTGATACTCATATTCCCTATGAAAAATTCACCGACCTATATAAAATTTGGATTCGAAAAAGTGTATCTGGTGAAATGGCAGACGAAGTATTAGTGATCATGCAGAATAACCACATAGCCGGGATGGTTACTTTAGCTATCAAGAATGGTGTTGGCGATATCGGGCTAATCGCGGTAGACGAGAAATTCCGCGGAAGAAAAAACGGCCAGCAGCTTGTTTTTGACTCTCAGAGATGGTTTATCCAACACGGCTGCCATACTGCCTGTGTGGTTACGCAGGAAGATAACCTGCCTGCCTGCCGTCTATATGAGAAATGTGGGTATAAAAAAACAAAAACCGAATTCCTTTATCACTTCTGGCTGTGAGAAAGAAACATATTTTTTATTCTCTGTCCTTATCCTAACAACGCATCCGGTGTAAAAGGGAATGGCACCAGGTCGCGTACAGATAGTTCACCCATATAGTTCCCCTCTTCATCTCCACTGATCACAAGCCAATCCAAACCAAATTCAACCATCACCTGGCGGCACTGCGCGCACGGGTATCCTTCGCCTGTTCCCGGACCAATCACCGCAATCGCTTCAAATTCCTTTTCACCTTCTGATACGGCTTTCCAAATCGCCACACGTTCTGCGCATACAGTCGCCCCATAAGATACATTTTCAATATTGCCGCCTTTGAAAATTTTTCCCGTTTTGGTTAATACTGCTGCCCCCACGCGAAATTTCGAATACGGGCAGTGAGAATTCTTGGATGCCTCCACTGCAGATTTCAGCAATTTCCCTTTTATTTCTTCATTCATTTGATTTATCCCTTTCAGTTAACCTGCTTTACGTGTAATTATTTTTCCCATGGGCATGGCAGCGAATTCTGGATTCCTTCCACTCCTTCTTCTATACATTTAAAGTCTATTGTTAAATTGACCTTATCCCTGTTATCAGGACTAGGATTCGTAGATACTGTGATAATTTTTTGGTACACGCCTGGGCTGACCCAATTTTCTTGGGTAAGCATCATTGACAGGTCAGTATAATTCCCGGTCATTGCGACTGCCCAGTCAATTAGCAAGAGAGTAGTCTCACGTTCATAACCTTGCCCTTGATCGCATTCCCATTGGGCAACTTCAGCAGGATTCGCTTCAAAAGCGAATGTGATTTCTCCATTCTTATATTTACCCTCTGCATTTAATTCGAAAATATTACCAACAATTGATACAGGCGCACAGATGCGCTGACCATCTGATGATGCGGATATTGATTGGTATGTTCCTCCACCAACTTTCTCTCCGACAATCGTCCAAATCTCATTCCCGCTGGGCACAACCCGAAGATTCTGCAGTGCAGTGGCAGAAAGTTTGTAATCATACCAGTACTTAGGCGGCTGGCATGAAAAATCCCCACCGTCAATATGGTCCACACCCCATGGTTCTTGACCACAGTTCCCCACACCACCCTCACGAATCACTTGTACATCAATAAATAGCTGGGCTAACACACCGTCCGCTTCGGAAGGTTTACCTGTCTCAGTTCCTTCATTTAAACTCCCAGTGGATGATAGTGCACAATCATCAGGGCATGTGTCCACATTTTCTGGACCATCACAAACGCCATCCCCACATCTTTTTTCCGACTCCCCAGGGGGGATACCACTGTCTGGAGAACTTTTACTCTCAATGATTGCACAACCGTTTAGAATAATTAAAAAAATTAGGAGAAAAATAAGGTTTCGTTTCATAATTGTCTTACCTGCCTTTATGTCAAGAATCAATCCAATATATCGATTAGATCATTTTTTTATTATATATGATGCGCGCATTATTTTATTAGCGAGATTTTCTCCTTTTTACAATCATCGAAGTTGCTAATGTAATTTATGGGATAATTAGGGGAATTCTTATGAGGAGATACCAGTTGTGAGTTATCAAACACTCTGCGTACTAGGCCTTGGATATATTGGCTTGCCAACAGCAAGTACGTTTGCTACACATGGACTTAAAGTCATCGGTGTAGACACCAATCCCGCGGTTGTTGAAAGCCTCAACCACGGAAATGTGCACCTATTTGAACCCGGTCTGCGAACAATAGTACAAGCAGCCTTCCGTTCGGGAAATTTAGTCATTAAAGATCAACCGCAGGCAGCGGACGCGTTCATAATCGCTGTACCCACACCGTTTAAAGAGGATAAATTAGCCGATCTCGATTATGTCACCGCAGCGGCCAAAGCTATTACACCACATCTAAAAAAAGGCAATTTGGTTATCCTGGAATCCACCTCCCCACCCCGCACAACAGTTGATATTGTGGCACCAATTTTAGAAAAAAGCGGACTCACAGCAGGAAAAGATTTTTACCTCGCGTATTCTCCGGAGCGCGTACTGCCAGGCCAAATACTTAGAGAACTGATCGAAAACGCTCGTGTGATCGGTGGAGTTGATGAGGCTTCAGCGAAAGCTGGCAAAGCATTGTACAGTTTGTTTGTTCGCGGAGAAATCATCCTCACTGACGCAACAACCGCAGAGATGGTCAAGTTAATGGAAAATACATACCGTGACATTAATATAGCAGCAGCCAATGAATTTGCTCGACTGGCAGATCGCTTTCAGGTGGATATCTGGGAGGCGATCAATCTCGCGAACCGCCATCCCCGTGTCAAAATCCTCAATCCAGGCCCTGGTGTTGGCGGGCACTGTATTAGTGTGGACCCATGGTTCTTTGTTGAAGCTGCCCCCGACCTTGCAAACCTGATCTCTACCGCCCGCACAGTAAATGATACCCAGCCAAAATATGTGCTCGATTTCCTTAAACGGAATACTGGAAAGGTTAGTGGGAAAAAGGTTGCCGCGTTAGGCCTGGCGTATAAACCAGACGTCGATGACCTGCGAGAATCCCCAGCGATTGAAACAGTCAAGATCCTGCGTGATGCAGGCGCAAAAGTTCACGTTTATGAACCGTTTGATTTAGATTATTCTATTGAAGGTATTGAAACTGCCCACACAGTGGAACAGGCGGCAGCACAAGCGGATATAATTATCTTACTTGTCGGACATTCTAAACTGAAGGAAATTGATCCTTCAAAATTAGCAGAAACCACCAGTGCCCGAGTTGTGTTGGATACGGTTAATGGGTGGAACAGAGGATCATGGCAGTCCGCTGGTTTCACATACATCCGATTAGGAGATGGGAAAAATAAGTAATGAACCTCATTCGCGTAATGACCGTTTTCGGCACCCGACCGGAAGCTATCAAATTAGCGCCCATCATTCAGCAGCTAGACAAGAACCCTCGTTTTAAATCTATTCCCGTTGTCACTGCCCAGCACCGTGAGATGTTGGACCAGGTGCTTGACCTCTTTAAGATCAAACCCAACCGCGATCTAGACCTGATGCGTGACAATCAGGGTCTGGCTTCGCTAACTGCATCTATCTTTACCCACCTTGATCCAATACTCGAAGAATTCAAGCCGGATTGGATGCTTGTGCAGGGTGACACAACCACCGTTATGGCAGCTACACTAGCCGCCTATTATCGCCGCATCAAGATCGGACATGTGGAAGCCGGCCTACGTACCGGGGATAAGTGGCAACCCTTCCCAGAGGAAATCAACCGCCGGGTAGCGAGTGTAACTGCCGATTACCATTTTGCACCGACCGAATGGGCTCGTAATAACCTCCTGCGGGAGGGTATCGCAGGTGATCTCATCAAAGTAACCGGCAATACCATCATTGACGCACTTACCCAGATCACCGCATTACCAATGCCAAAGGAGATTGAAGATCTGTTAGGAAAGAAAGAAATCCTTTCAGGAAAAAAACAATTGGTCGTCATTACCGCACACCGCAGGGAGAATTTCGGAATACCAATAAAGAACATCTGTGCAGCGCTCCAATCATTGGCAAAAAGGTATAAAGAAAGAATAGAGATCGTCTATCCGGTTCACCTCAACCCTAATATAAATAAACCGGTGCATGAATTACTAAGCAGCATTCCCAATATCACCCTTCTCCCCCCGCTAGAATATTTATCCCTGGTAAACCTGCTTAAACACGCCCACCTGATTCTCACCGATTCAGGCGGTATCCAGGAAGAAGCAACCGGGTTAGGCATCCCATGCCTTGTCCTGCGGGAAGTGACTGAACGTCCAGAAGGTATTGATGCCGGGGTACTCAAATTAGTTGGGACAGATACCAATACTATTATTAATAAAGCCGCCCATCTGCTCGATGACCAATCCGCTTACCAGGCCATGGCGCACGCCGCCAATCCTTATGGCGATGGTAAAGCAGCGATTAAAATCGTAGAAGCACTTTTAAACAGTTAAATAAAAACTATTGATGGTTAATGGCGAAAATGATATTTTCCCCGAACAACCCACTTATAGGTCGTTAATTCTCTCAGAGCCATTGGCCCGCGTGCGTGAAGGCGTTGTGTGGAAATAGCCACTTCTGCACCTAACCCAAATTGTGCCCCATCAGTAAAGCGGGTGCTGGCATTCACGTATACTGCGGCAGAATCCACCTCAACAGTAAATCGATTTGCGTTCTCCTCATTCTCTGTCAGGATGCCGTCAGAATGTCCCGTTGAATGTTGAGAAATATGGGATAGCGCATCACTGATCCCATCAACTACTTTCACACCCAGCACCAAAGACAGCCATTCGGTATCAAAATCATTTTCCTTGGCTAATCGAACGTCCGCATCATATTTTTCAGGAAGAAATTCCATTGCTCGTTCATCCAGCCTGAACGCAACACCATCTTTCTTTAGATGATCGATAAGCAGTGGGATAAAATCTATTGCTATTGTTTTATGTACCAACACAGTGTCCAAGGCGTTACACACAGTTGGACGTTGGATCTTGGCATTTTGGATTACTTTCAACGAGCGGCTTTGATCCACGCTTTCATCCACAAAAAGATGGCAAACTCCTATTCCTCCCGTGATTACTGGGATAGTGGAATGCTCGCGGCAGTAGTTATGTAAGCCAGCGCCACCGCGCGGGATAAGCATATCCACGTACTTATACATAGTAAGCATCTGTTCCACTAATTTTCGATCAGGATCGTTAATGAACTGGACCGCATCCGGGTCCATATTCGCCGTTTGGAGTGCAGCGCGGATCCCATCTACGAGAATGCGGTTGCTGTGAATGGTTTCTTTTCCGCCGCGCAGAATGATCGCGTTTCCACTTTTCAACGCTAGAGAAGCCACATCAATGGTTACATTTGGACGAGACTCATAGATCACTGCCAATACACCCAGTGGTACACGCTGTTTCTTAAGATGCAGCCCGCTTTCCAGGCTTTTTTCTTCAATTACCTCACCTACCGGATCAGGCAGATTGATCACATTTCGCAAGTCATCTGACATACCGCGTATGCGAGTTGGCGTGAGGGTTAACCGATCGATCAACGCTGATGATAATCCACCTGCCCGGCCATTCCCGATATCTATTTCGTTTTCTCTGATTATCTCATTCTGATGAGCCAATAGCCATTCAGAGAGTGCATTTAATGCATGATCTTTTTTTTCAGTAGAGATCAGCGCTAAGGATCGGCTGGCTTGTTTCGCATGTTTGCAAATTGATTCCACATTCAGCATGTTTCCACCTTTAACGAAGCACTGTCATATTATTATGATGAATCACTTCATCCCCAAAAGCAAAACCGAGCAGTGCCTCAATTTCTCCAGATTGCCTACCCATAATCCTTCTTACTTCTTTTGATGAGTAATTGACCAACCCAATCGCGTAATCCTTGTTATCAGATCCTCTCACAGGCACAATATCGCCCCGATCAAAATCACCTTTTATCGCCGAGATCCCAACAGGAAGCAGCGATCCGCCAGTTTGAAGCGCACGTTTTGCGCCAGCATCAATGATTATGGCCGCATGGTTGTGAGCGCCAGCCAGTAAAAACCTCTTCCGGCTTTCTAAAGTATTAAATGGGGAATAGATTTGTGTGCCTAATTGTTCACCAGCAACAATTCTGATAAGCACGTTCGTTGTACTTCCTTTTGCAATCACAACATGTGTCCCTGACTGCCTGGCAATTACCGCGGCCTGCAATTTTGTTAACATACCCCCAGTACCCAATCCATTCTGTGTACCACCTGCAGCTTTCCAAATCTCCTCAGGGATATCCTCATCGTCTATACGGTTAATCAACTCAGCCTTTTCTGATCGGTTAGGGTCAGATGTAAAAAGTCCCTCCTGGTCTGTCAGCAGCACCAGTAAATCAGCCTCGATCAGATTGGCAACTAGCGCAGACAAATTATCATTATCCCCAATTCTAATTTCTTCTGTAGCAACAGTATCATTTTCATTGATAATGGGGATCACCCTATGTTCCAGCAACGAATTTATTGTGTTGCGTGCATTAATATATCTGCGGCGGTCGCGCATATCTTCACGTGTTAACAAAATCTGGGCAACTTTACACCCAAATATTTCGAATAATTGCTCATACACATTCATGAGCCTCGGCTGGCCTATAGCAGCCAACATTTGTTTGGCAGGTATCGATTTTGGAAGATCAGGAAATCCAAGCGCTTCACGTCCGACCGCGATCGCACCGGATGAGACCACACTAACTTTTTCTCCGTTTGCGATTAATTCGGATATTTGCCGTGCCAGATCTACAATCTGCGGCAGGAGTAAATGCGATCCTCCGCCCGTCAGGGTAGATGTGCCAATCTTCACTACAACGCGTTTTTTGTTTACCATAGTATAAATTGCCCTATTTTATCCTTAAATCCAGTAAAATTGCATAAATTCACCCGGATTCTGTTGAGAAACATTTTCTCGAATCAGGAAATATCTTAAAAGGATAATTCAATCAACGTGGCTGACCCATCTATTTGTATTCTTCCAAAATTACAAGGTATTGGCGGGCCTTCATCCTTCCAGGCAAAACTCAAGAAAGGGTTGGGAAAATTAGGCATACCCGTCAACCACAATCCTCGTGACCCCTCAACAGCAGCTGTTCTTGTTATTGGAAGTACCTGGCATTTTGAAGACCTCTTCTATGCAAAACACAATGGCATCCGCATTGTGCAGCGTTTGGACGGGATGAATTGGCTGCATAAGAAAAAATTTACGGGGCTAAAACACTATCTCCGATCTGAGCGAATGAATCTCCAATTATCGTTCACGCGCCGCCATTTAGCAGACGTTGTTATTTACCAGAGTAAATTCACGCGAGACTGGTGGAATACAGTGCACGGCTCACTTAAAACACCGCACACTGTTATTTATAACGGCATTAACCTTAACGAGTTTTCTCCTTCAACCAACAAAAAAATGAAACTGGATAAAATCCGCCTGCTTGTTGTTGAAGGCAGTTTTAAAGGCGGGCATGAGCGCGATTTACTCAACGCTGTTGATCTGGCAAACGCCTTGTCTTCCCGAACACACAAACAAGTTGATTTATTGATCGCAGGAAATGTACCCCCGCCAATGAGAATTAAAGTATCAACACACCCCACGGTAAATATCAACTGGTTGGGGATGGTTCCGCATAATGAAATTTCCACACTCGACCGATCAGCACATATTATTTTCCCCGCGGAGATCAATGCCGCATGCCCGAATTCACTCATTGAGGCGTTAGGGTGCGGGCTGCCAGTCGTAAGCTATGCCACCGGATCACTCCCCGAACTCATTGGGGAGGATGGCGGAACAGTTGTGCCTTACGGCACGAATTATTGGAATCTGGAAGCACCGAAAACCAAACCACTTGCGAAGGCAGCTGAAAATATCCTTAATAATTTACCCGTATTTAAAAAATCGGCACGGTCCAGAGCGGAAAAGTATTTTTGTGTAGACATGATGGTGGAAAAATACCGCCAGGTTTTGCTCGATAACTTGTTAAATTTTCCCTCTTAGTTACTGATCATACCCGCCCACAATTGGATTATCCCTGCTTCTTTGCGCCTCCCAGGGGTACACAATAAACGCATCCGTTGTTGCAGCATAATAATCAGGGCGGTATTTACCAAACAGGTTTCGGTATGGGTTGAAATGAAGAACACAGGTATAAGGCAATCCACCCAATCCTGAAATACGATTTTTGACAGCAGTAATCGTTCGCCCAGAACCCCATACATCATCAACAACAAGGATTCGCTTAGCATTCAAGACAGACTTATTTGGAAACTGTATAAATTGCGGCCAGGAAACAAACCGGCTCTGCTGTCTGGCAATATCCATCTTGACTTCAGCAGGAAAATCCACCGATGCAGTCAAGATATTCTCCAATTGAAGCGCTGCCGCCAGCAAACCACCCGGCACTATGCCGCCGCGTGTGATAATAACCATTCCCTCAAATTCATGGTCGAATTGGGGGACAAGGTGCTCAATTAATTGATCAACATCATCCCAGGTGAGTAGTTCGTGACGCATATTCCTCTTTTTTTATTGATATGATTATACAAAATATTTAGTAGTCTATGACAAAGACACTCTGATCGGTAAAAGATCCTTCATATTTCAAGCCCAAATTTACAGCAGCGATAATGGCTGCATCTGTTATTGGGATTTCACTTTCATCAACCACAATATAAGTAATTTGTTCAGTCCGTAAAGCTTCAACACTTTTTTGATCAGGAAAATTATTTAATACACTCACGAGATTCAAGAATCTATCAGAAGGAAATGCACGTACTGCTCCCATAAGTGGTTTATGATGACAGAGAGTATAGTAAATACTTTCTTCAAATAACGACTGCTCAAAGGGGAGCTGCACCAAACCCCCATAGGGCTGTTCAGCTAACCATAAATCTACTTCTCTGGGTTTTATTTCTGTTGTTGAAAACGGAGTATTAAAGAAATCTAACAATACCAAAGATAAAATAATCAATCCAAGTAAGGTTTTCCACCGATATTTCACTCTCGTAAGCAACCATTGTGCGCCAATGCCAGCAGCGGCACAGTTAAAAACCATCACGAAAATCCCATATCGCATCCACACACGCATGATCGAGTAAAAAGGGACAGATTTATACAGAAGATATCCAGGCAGATATATCATTGATCTTTCTTTGTTTACTATTGTAGAAATCCATTCCGGGAGATGTATCCAAACTGGTTCTTCCATCCAGGTCAGATTCGTTCCAAATGCAAGGACTCCGGCTGTGATCCCCCCAATAAGGAATATTTGAAATATTTTCTTCTTTCCTATCTCATCTCTATGCAACCATCCAACAATTGAGAGAATCGTCACTGGTAAACCCAGATATAGGGTAGCCTCATTCCATAAATCCCGCGGGAAATTTCCCCATACCCATTTTCCAAGTAAAACCTGTTTTGTGAACGGCAACAAGAAATCTGTTATGCTTGCGGAAAACATCAGCGTGTCTTCCATGTTTCTCATGGATCCTCTGGCGCTATGAAAATATAGATATGGACCAACCCCAACAATAATAAACGGAGCGCTGATCACTCCGGCTAATATAAATTGTTTCCAAATCACCTTGGATAGGAATTTTTTCCTTCCAAAGAAATAAAAATAAACGATCAGGATAATCATACTGACAATGAGAGTCATATATATGTAATACTGTGAAGTTAACGCAATTGCACTGATTCCCGCAGAAAGAAGCAGAACATGCTTCCATGAAAAATGTTCATTAGTCAGAATTGCAGAAAAACCCCAGAAATATAGAGGGAACCATTGTATACCCGCTAGGTTCAAATGCCCGATGAGAAAGTGAGTAATATGATAAGGGAGAAAAGCAAATGCTGTCCCAGAGATCAAAGATGCTTGCCAAGATTTTGTCATCGCATACACCCAAAGAAACATTGTCAAACCCGCCAAGAAGAAGGTGATCATCATTGAGAGGTTGTATCCGAGGATTGGTTCCCCAATTAAGGCAAAGGGAAGCGCAAACGATATTTGTAGAGGCGCAATCTCTGTTGTCAGTAAGTTGTATCCATAAGGGAAATTAAGGAGATTCGAAGTCAACGGCATGATATTCAGTTCAAAAACCGCACGCTTGATCCATTCAATTTGCCAGATAAAATACAGATTGTCACCGTATCCGCCTGCATTGTGCGTCATTATCTGTTTTGATAACGGCCAGGTAAAAATAATTGTCATCAAGAAAAAATAGATCGCCGATAAAATTAGCACTATTTTTTTCTTTAGGTGTCTTGTTTTCATCATAATTCTCATAATCCTCAATGATCAAATGAAGTATAGTTCTGATACACAATTAACCCGATAATATATAATTTTATTATATAGAGCTGTCAATGCAAAACATATATGATCAGATTCTAAATACGATTTTTTCCCAAGAAAAACCACCTTTCCTTACCGGTAAAGATGTGGTGATCCCTGCTTACCAAGGGCTATCCATCGCAAATCTCCCGGGGAGTATTTCCGGCTGGCTTGGCTGTCCTTTAATGGACAGCCCCCCGCTGGCGCCAATTATTTTGGATCAGTTCGAGAAAGAATTTGATCAGATAATTTTGCTATTGGTAGATGGATTAAATCTTTCAATTTTCAACCAATTTTATGGCGATGTGCTCAAGGGCAAACAGCGAAAAGAATGGAAACCGCTGCTTTTAAAAGGTTTATTTACTCCCTTAACCAGCATCGTGCCCAGTACAACTAGTGCTGCGCTGACAACACTTTGGACGGGAAAACTGCCCATCGAACACGGCATCATTGGATACGAGCTTTTTCTAAAGGAATTTGGTTGTATCACAAACATGATCACCCACTCCGCAGCATCCTTCATTAACCACCAAGCAAATATTGTTGATGCAGGATTTGACCCCAAAAATTTTCTTCCAGTTACCACCCTGGGCACTCATTTTCATAATAATGAAGTAAAAACACACGTATTTCAACACCACTCAATCACTGGATCCGGTTTATCGCAGATGATTTTTAGAGATATTGAGAAGCATGCCTTTCAAACTGAAAGCGATTTATGGAATTCCGTCAGAGAAGTTTTCGAAGACAAGGAAAAAGAAAAATCGTTCATGTATATTTATTGGGGTGAAATTGATACGCGTTCTCACCATTCCGGTCCGCTGCACCCACTTGTGAAAGATGAATGGAATGCTTTCGCCCATTTTCTATTCCAGTTTCTATCCACTGCTAAATCTTCAAACCATAAAAAAACATTATTCTTGCTTACTGCTGATCATGGGCAAATATCAACGGATATTCTCATAGAATATAACCTGAATATCCATGCGAATTTGATCGATCACCTCATCATGAAACCTAGCGGCGAGAGCCGTCTTCCCTTCTTGTTTATCAAAAGAGGCCATGAAGAAAAAGTAGCCCAATATCTTTCCACCCATTGGGACCAACAATTTGAGATGGTTTCTTCCACCAATTTCCTCGATTCAGGGTTATTGGGGAGTAGGAAGGCATATAAAGGGACTATCGACCGAATTGGTAATTATGTGGTCATCCCAAGAAACAACGCCTATTGGTGGTGGGTTAACAAAGAAAATTGTCTGCGTGGTAGGCATGGCGGATTATCTCCACAAGAAATGCTTGTTCCATTTTTTGCAATTGAGCTATGATAAAAAAACTCTCCGAGAGTTCACGGAGAGTTTTTTTCATATTCTTTATCTTATTTCTTTTCTGTTGTCACTGCCAACCAGAATGCACCAGTACCAATCATAATAGCAGCAAGTGCGGCTATCCATCCAATAAATGGAATCGCTCTAATGATTATAAAGAGGAATACACCAATCAATAAATTGAGCCAGGCTTTTTCCTCTGTTTCCTTGAAAACCGCTTTCATTATCCATTTGCCAAACATATAAGCCGTAATCAGCTTACTGAGAGTAAACACAGTAAAGATGAACAACGCGGAAATCAGTAAGTATGCAAGACCCACTAATCCAAACCATACGTACGATAGACTTCCTAGGCTAACAAAACTAATTATCACGCCCACCATTATAAAGACGAGTGGAAGGATCAAAGTTGAAAGGAAACCAACTGCAATGACTACAAAACCCCAACCCATCGCTTTTAACGGTTCCTTATATGCCGCATCCACAACCTTTGTAAAAGGTTTGCCAAGCAGCCAAAGAGCCAGTGCACCAAGCGCCATCAATTTAATGAAATTTCGAGCAGCGCTCATCGCTGCCGTTCGCCACACAAAACTCCGGGAGTTGCGGCTAAAGGGCTGTACCTCACTAGCGGAATAATTTAAATGCGCGTTATCGGCATCTTCAGGAACAGGTGTCTTGTATATCACAGTACCAGATGCGATCTTTTCCAATGCGCTGGTTTGGTTAATTAAGCTGGTGTAAGTTAATTTTCCAGCAACGGATGCACTGTCTGATACTCGTAATCCAGGCTCAACAATGACGGGTACATATTGGTTGAGATACGGGTTGAACTGCATCCCGGCCATTGAATCTTCAATGTCTCGAGCACTACTATCACCTACTTCAATGACCGCATTTCCACCTATTGAACCGTTAAGTTCCACAGCCTCAGCGCCAACTTTTAAATCTCGTACGATCTCACCTGAGAGAATATTCTGATAAGCACCACTGAGAAGATCTTTTCCTACAACTGATCCCTCTTCAGCAGTAAGACTAAACCCACCAAAATAAAAGTTTCTTCCCACAGCAGCATCTTTTTCAAACACCATTGCCATTGATCCGCTAAAAAACGATCCCGAAACCGACCCATTCATCGAATTATTCGTACCAATAACCACAAGATTTCCATTGATTACAGCGGAATTGCTTACAATAATCGTTTCCCCAAACAGAAATGCATCTCCATTAACCGTGCCGTTGAGTGTCACAGTTTCCCCACCAGCAAACACAATGCCATTAACTATCCCATCAATAACTACATTTTCTCCTGAGATAAAAACATCATCGTCAATAGTCTCATTCGCTAGAATAGTCTCGCCTTTTGGGAATTCAGCCGCATTGACAGTTCCCACAGCGGAAAGAACCAACATGAATACTAAACTGACAGTAAGCAGCCATTTTGCTTTCGAATTTTGATTTATAACCATTATTTCTCCTTTAAAAATAGTTTTTCTTTAATTTATACGGAAATAACAAAAAATGGTTGCTTGATGGCAACCATTTAAGGTAAACGTTAAATATAAAGATTAATCTCTATCCCTGATTAATATTGCTGCAGTACCAGCAACTACTGCAAAGATAATAATGATTGCGCCCAGGATCACACCATTCGTTTGTTCAGAACTTCTGATCCATTCCTCAGAAAGTGGTGTTGGTGTACCTGGCAATATGGTTGGACTAGCAGTAAAAACCACACCTTCAGACTGCTTATCTTCAAAGAAATGTGAAAGGGGTTCACTCCAAACCACGATAATGATGAATGCCAAAATTACGACGAAAAATATCAGGTTTTGAAAATTCATCCATCCTGGAAGTTTTTTACGCAAGCGTTCAACGAATTTGAAAAAATAGTTTTTCATTGTGCCTGTGACGCCTCCAACCTTTCTGATATTTTCTGGGTGCTTTCCTCGGGTGTACTAAAACCCTGTAGAACATCCTGAACTGCTTTTATAATATCGCTTTTTGCATAAGAAAGCGCTGTCATATTTGGCATAAGGTCTGCAGAAAATAATATATTAGTGAGTGTTTCTTGTAAAGTTTCATCCCATCCGGGGACTGATGATGGACGAACTGGGAGATATTCGGTTTTTGGGGTCCAGTCAGACAAGAATAGCGGATCTATCATATGTTCCACAAATGAAACACCTAACTCCCGGTTGGTATTTTTCTTATCCACAAGACACCAGACCCACCCCCCAGCATATGTATATGGTTGATTTTCAATTCCAGGCAATGGAGAAATAAAATAACTATCTGCTTCAGCAAGCGGACGGCTTAGCCAAGTTAGAACACCCTCAAATTCATTTTCAGAAAAAGCAGCCCAAATCTGGTTATCAGATTGGTATTCAATTAAAGTGGGAGGGAAAACACCCAACATACGGTTTTCTTCAATCGATGTTAGTGCATTTATCAAATACTCCAATTCAATTGTCGGTTGACCCTGGTTGTCTTCTATTTTTCCCCCGATTGATTGATATAGGATGAAAGGGACCACTGTATCAGGATCACCTGCTGCAAAAGCGATAGTACCCAATCTTCTTTTCGCTTCAATCAGAGATACATATTCACTACCAAATATATCCTCATGCATGACCAAGCCTACGGCATCCGCAGCAAAAGGTAGCCCATATGTTTCACCATGAATTATTCCCATTTCATTGGCAAAAGGGAACCAATCACTTTCGTCAATTGCAGAGGAAAGCTCGTCAACGGGCTGAATGATTCCCTGCGCAGCCGCAACCTCCAGATCAGCTCGGGAGATAAGGACAACTGAAGGCAGGACACCTGGCGCAGCTGAAGAAGTAGCAAGCAGAGCATTCAACAAAGAACTAGATCCACTATCCGCTTTTACACGGATAGTTAATGAATATTCGGGGTATAGTTCCTGAAATGACTCAATGTGTGTGCGTAAAATTTCTCCTGAGTCAGTATCCATAGTCGGATTAAATTGCGACGGGAGCCAGATGGAAAGATGATTACTGGAAAATAAATTTTCTGCTGGTACTGGTGTTGCAATCACAACCTCTTCTTGCAGAGGCTCTTGTGTCAGGTTTTCGTCTGGTGTGACGTTTTCAGGCAGAAAAACAGTATCAAGGATATTGTTTCCATTGCATCCCACCAAAAATATAATTACAAGCATTAGGATAGCAGGCATGTTTCGAACTACTTGTTTCGGGTTGATGTTATTTGAATTAATCATTTTTCAATCTACTATTCTACCAATTTTATCTCTTTACAACATTACAGGGGGCTAAGGATTATACATTCATTCAGGGGTATCGGAAGGAACAAGAGTATCTGTTGCAGTTTGTGATGGGGTTAAAGTGTGCGTTTCGGTAGGTGTGTTAGAGGGAGATGGCATGAATGTCTCCGTTGGCTCTGGAGATGGTGTGTGCGTACTAGTGATTGTGGGTGAAGGGGATGGTGTGGGAGTTTCTGTATTAGGAAGCACATAAGTGATCGTTGGCGTAAATGTGAAAGTTACTGTTGGAGACAAAGTTAGTGTTTGCGTAACAACAGGGGATGTGAAAGTAGGGGATAAAATTACTCCATTCGGATCTGATGGCAACAAGGTTGCTGTTATCTGTTGGTCAATATTTGAATTTTTGCTATTAATGAACAGCATTAAACCAAAACAGTAGCATGGAATCGTCAGGAGAATTGCTATTCCCAGATAAAGGTGAACCCGTTTAATTTCTTTAATTCTATCTAACATCATCACCATTGGCACATGAACACCATATTGTTTTTATTAAATTACTTTCCACTTTCACTTCTCATTAAACTTCCGCTTGCCTGCCGAACAGCCATATAAAGATGTTCTGCCCTTAATTCGCTAATCGATAAGCAAGGCGCATCAAGATGGTTGGCAAGTTCAGAAGCCAATCCCTGGTCATAAGCAGCAGATTCCATGTTGATCACAATACTGGTAATGTTTTTCTTAGTAATCTGGTCAGCAATTTTGTAGGATTCTTCAAGAGGTGCGAAATTTCCCATCGACACATTGCCTGCACCGTCCGTCAACACAATTAATAAAGGCATTATTTCTGGGTGCAGCAAGGATTCTTTCTCCAGAATATCTGCTGCCATTTTCAACCCGGATGACAGTGGAGTTTTTCCACCAACGGGTATATTGCTTAACACACGCTGAGCCAATTGTACTGAATTTGTGGGCGGCATCACCAAAGTCGCCCGGTCCTTCTGAAAAACAATTAATCCAACCCGATCACGCCGTTGGTACGCATCAGTGAGAAGCGACATGATAGCTCCCTTCGTCGCACTCATCCGTTCCGCAACTGCCATCGACCAAGATGCGTCAACCACAAATAAAATCAAGTTTGCCGCTCTTCGCACGCGCACCTTACGCATATAGTCGCTGGGTCGGATATGAAACGCGATCTTATCGCTGATTTTTTTTCTTTCTTCCTGAAAAGGTGCAGCCGCACGCAAGGTGGCGTCAAATGCAAGATCGAAAGTGCTCCCATTCGCAGGCCTGGATTGGATATATCGGCCGCGTTTCCGCTCCGTTTGAGTTCGGGAACGCCGCCCACCATAACTGCGCACCATCTTGTCCAAAGGTGTATCTAATCGACGCGGTGTGAAACTTTCTGCTGATTTTACCTTTTGCCCCCCTTCCCACCAATTTGCACTAAATTGTTCAAAAACATTCTGGGGAGGAATTGGAACTTCGCCTTGTTGGGAGGGAAGCTCCCCCGCTTCTTCCCCCCTCAGACTTTTTTTGGGGAGTCCGATCCTTCTTCTTTCTTCTCAGAAGGCTGCGTACTTTCCCCCTGCGAACCGATCAACTGTTCAATATGCTCACTGATTTCCTCAACGCCCATATTGTTCTGCTGTAAAGGCCCGCCTTTCATTCGGTGTGGTAATGCCAATTCCGCCGCTAAGGCAATGTCCATTTCTGTTAGATGGTCCCGACCTTCCAGAGCCGCGTGCGCTCGGGCGGCCTTGAGAATAACCAGGTCTGACCGATGCCCATCCACATTCAACGACGCAGTCAGTGACGCAATCGCTAATAAATTACGGTCAGAATGATTTACCCGGTCAACCAGCGTACGCCCAAGATCAATTCTCCTGGATAATTCTTCTTCTCTCACTAACCATTCCTGCCGAAAAAGCTCCGCATCCTGTTCAAAAGCAAGATTACGTTCCATAATCTGCACACGCTCTCGAAGCGCTCGGATGCCATGAATCTCTACAGATAATGCGAAGCGGTCTAATAACTGCGGCCGCAGTTCCCCCTCTTCTGGATTCATTGTCCCAACAAGGATGAAGCGGGAAGGATGGGTAAAAGAAATACCTTCACGCTCAACAATATTCATGCCCATTGCGGCTGAATCCAATAAAACATCTACCACATGGTCGTCAAGCAAATTAACTTCATCAATATACAAAAGGCCGCGATTTGCTGATGCTAGAATCCCGGCATCAAAACGGCGTTCTCCACGCTGGATAGCGGATTCAATGTCCAGAGTGCCAACAACCCGGTCTTCGGTTGCAGAAACTGGCAGATCCACAAATGGTGTTCTGCGAACCGCGATTGGCAGTTCTTCCCCGCGTTCTGTTCTTTCACGGCATTCAGTACAATATGTGTCTGGGCGGTCTGGGTTACAGGCAAACCTGCAGTCCTCAACCACTCTCACATTGGGGAGTAAAGCAGCCAGTGCTCTTGCAGCAGTCGATTTTGCTGTTCCGCGTTCTCCACGAATCAGCACTCCCCCAATACGCGGATTGACCGCATTCAAGATCAACGCGCGTTTCATACGCTCTTGCCCAACAATCGCGGTAAACGGATAAACAACTCTCATTAAATGATTCCTTCAAATTATTTTATGTGCGCTGTAAGTTTACCATCAGTGATTATTTCTTTAGGAACAATGGAATTTCTAATATAAAGTTAAAATCAGTTTAAATAACAGACTCTTGGTAGTATCGCGTGCTTGATTAATACCATTCACTGAAAAACATCAGATCAATTCAGATCAACAACTTTCTGTTCCACAAACAAAGACCAAACTGTCGATGGGGATTACATACCGAAACAGAAAAAACGGTTAAGCTAAAATATTAAGATTTCCTGGTATGAATATTAAAACAGGCGCTGATGCGCCTGTTTATGGTTTAAAGTGAGTTTTTAATATGCAACCGTACTGACAGAAATTCCCAGAGCGCCCGGCCCGACATGGGTGCCGATAACTGGGCTTAATGGATAAATTCCTACTTCATAGCAATCCAGCATTTCTTGAATTTCATCACGCATCGTTTCAGCTTCTTGTAATGCTTGCGCATGATAGATAGCAACATAGCTTTTTTCCCCAGCTGCTTTTTCGACAGCCAACTCTAATAAACGTTCAACAGCCTTCTTTTTCGTGCGCACCTTTTCAAAAGCCTCGATCTTTCCCTCTTCATTCAGGTAAAGAATCGGTTTGATACTTAGCGCAGTTCCAAAGTAACGTGAAGCACCACCTATGCGGCCGCCCTTATGCAAGTATTTCAACGTATCAACCACAAAATACGTACAGACCGAAGCCGAGACCGCATGCGCCAGAGCACTTACTTCTTGCAGTGATTTCCCGCTTTCCACAACAGCAGTGATCGCTTTAACAACAATTGCCAATCCCCCTGCGGTTGTTTTGGTATCAATAACTTCAACAGGAATATCTTTAAACGCTTTTTGAGCCATTAAAGCTGAATCAATTGTGCCGCTGATTCCTGAAGAGATTAATGCAACGATAATACCATCGTAATCAGCTGCGTATTTCTTGAAGATCACTTCAAATTCCCCATAGGTTGGCTGCGAGGTGGTTGGTAGCGTGGAAGATGCATTCAATCGATCATAGAATTCATCTGCTGAAATATCCACGTTGTCTTTAAAAGTGTCTTCATCCCAATGTAGATTTAAAGGGATGACTTTAATATTGTGCTTTTTTACATAATCATTTTCTAAATATGCGGTACTATCCGTGATTATTGCGATTTTCGCCATTGAAAACTCCTTTATTTTATTTAAATAATTTCTCTCTACTCTTAACAGTTGAAACTATGAAAAGTTACATAAAATCCATTTTTATATTGACATTTTCAGAAAACCTCTTATAATATGGTATAGTGGTCTGACCAACATACCATAAGAGAGGTTAATGTGGCTGAAATTCCACGAAAGTCATTATCAGATATTATTGCCAGTCAAATTGCAGCACAAATACTGGATGGTACCTATAAAAGCGGATATCAACTACCAGCGGAGCGTGATCTCATAAAGCAGTTCGGCGTAAGCCGTTCCACTTTGCGTGAAGCCTTAAAATCACTGGAAGAGATCAACCTAATCGACTCTCGCCATGGCGTCGGCCGTTTTATCTCAGAATTAGACGAAAATAACCTGGCCAAGGCTCACAAGATGGCAAGTGATGCTGAAAACCAATCAGGTGCTCCTCGTGTTCGGATCACCAGTGAAGATTCACCGGAAGGACCCCACCGTTTGCCAGTTACACCAGAGAAACCATTGATCATCCCAAATCTAAAAACGGACAGGCTGGGCACCTTCTCTTTCATCTCCTGGTGGGAACGTGAAAAAGTGGTGAATGCCAAGGTGATGGTTGTAGGCGCAGGCGCGCTGGGAAACGAAGTGATCAAGAACCTTACCCTAATGGGAGTTGGGCATATTTTCATCGTGGATTTTGACACAATCGAATTTGCCAATCTCTCTCGTTCTGTCCTCTTCCGTGAAAGTGACTCTGGACGGAAAAAAGCAGAAGTTGCAGCCGCACGCGCAAAAGAGATCAACCCCAACGTGCACGTGCAGTATTTCCACGGAGATATTACAACCGCCATTGGTTTGGGTGTTTTTCGCCGGATGGATGTTATTATCGGCTGCCTGGATAACCGAGAAGCACGGTTAGCGGTCAATCGATTCTCATATTGGATCAACAAACCATGGGTAGACGGCGCTATTCAAGAATTTTTCGGATTAGCGCGAGTCTTTATCCCCGGCGAAGGTGCCTGCTTCGAGTGCACGCTTACTGAAATAGCACGCCGAGATCTTTCAATTCGCTATTCCTGCCCACTCCTGGCCCGAGAAAACATACTCCTTGGTAAAGTTCCAACCACACCAACCATCGCTTCTATCATTGCGGGTATACAATCTCAGGAAGCCCTAAAACTAATCCATAACAAACCAGTTCAACCCGGAAAAGTCCTCCACTTCAATGGCATGACCAACGAGGTGCATACCACCGCTTATACACCAGTGGAAGATTGTGAGAGCCATTGGACCTATGGCGATATTACCGAGCTTCCCCTCCGAGCTGACACCACCACACTTGACGATATACTTCAGATCGCCCACCATGATCTCGGGCCTGACGCGGTGATCGAATTAGACCAGGAACTGATATTATCTCTTAATTGTCCTCAGTGCGGCACTCATGAAGAGGTTTTACAACCGATCTCAGAAGTAGGGTTCAACCGCGCCCACTGTTCTATATGCGGTTTGCTACGCGAAACAGAAATGACACACACCATCCACGGCGACGAGAATTTTCTCTCAAGAACGCTTGCCAGCATCGGAATACCGCCGCTCCACATCCTCAGGGCATATAACACTGAAGAATATAGGTTCTATGAATTGAACGGTGATCTAAATGATGCGCTCCATTTCAACCACTTTGAGCGCCCTTCATCCGAAGCAACCATCAAACTAACCGGGCGGATAAAACTTAAAGACGGCATCGTATTGAAAAAGCGGCCTAAGATCACCCTGCGCGAACCTGGGATCAAAATCACAAGTACTAAAAAGGATGAAGACAAGCAGGAACAGATTATCAAGCTAATCCCCGTAAGCAGTAACAAGGACACAGAACTTTCATGAAGATTTTAAATGGTATTCTAAAGTGGTTAGCAGTTCTGGCATTCAGCTTGTCTGCTGGGTTATTAGTGATCATTTTCCTCTCTGACCAGCCGCAAATCAACGCTTTTCTTTTACGTATATTGATCTTGCTGGCAATTGGTTTCATAGGCGGATTATTCATGCGCTTTCTTTTCAGAAAAGGATTCGCCGTTATTCTCATCTTGGTCGGATTGATAACCAATGTCATGGCAGTATTAATCATTGATCATTTTTATGAAACGGATTATTTCTTTTCCTTTCTAACCAAAGATTTCAAATTTCAAATTCCCTCCACAAGTGATGCTGCCCAAATCATCCTTTTATTCTTGATCTCGCTTCCTGCAATTCTGGTTTTCCGGCGCAAGAAAAAACACAAAGTATCTGAAAATAAAAACCAACAACCCCGCCAGTCTCTTTCTGACCGGATAAAGCCAATTGCATATCAAGCAAATCCAATCAACTGGAATATTAAACTTCCAAAAATCGGGGGGCAGACATCCAAGCCTGCTGCTATAAAAAAATCCGCGGCTTCCACTGTGCATATATCAGCTTCTTCTGTAAGCACAAAAAAACGAGCGTCTCTGAAATCTACACCACGCAAGAAACCTTTGAAAAAGAAGATCAAACTCCCGGGTATAAAGACACATCACGCAAACAATGATGTTAAATTAATGGGTGAAGAAGAGCATGTATGCCCCTACTGCCTTGAAGAAGTGGTGAAGAATGACAGCCGGGGATTGGTTATTTGCAAAGAATGCAACACCTGGCACCATCAAGATTGCTGGGATATGACTGGCGCATGTGGAGTAGCACACCGCAATGAACTTTGAAATTAAACATTACTGGAGGAAACCATGGCGGATATTGCAGTAACACTCGTACTACCAAATGGGGGTGTCCGCAGGGCAGACATTCCAAATGATATCCCGGTAAGGGATTTAATGGCAGAATTAGCTTCACTCCTGGAACTCCCCACGGTAGGTCCAGATGGAAGGCCGATGGGTTACCGAATAGACAGCAAAGCACTCGGGCGTGAACTCCTTGAAAGTGAAACGCTCAGCATGGCTGGCATCCCGAAAGATGACCGCTTGATGATCACAACAGACATTACTGCCGGGGCAATATCTGTCAATTCCAACCCCCGGCAGAGGCGCCTGCGAAAAGATTTTGAACACATCCAGGAAGTTGCCGCACGCAGTGACCTGATCCAGGTAAAAGCAAAATCTGAAAGGAGGGGTTTACCACCAGATCGTTACATCATTACTTATAAATGCAAGGGCATCATCGGTGTGGACCGTAAAGGAAACCCTAAGATTGGTGAAAGACACCAGGTAGAGATCTACCTGCACAGCCAATATCCGCAGCGGTGGCCGGGTATGAAATGGCTTACTCCAATCTGGCACCCGAATATTAACCATGCCAACGGCAGCGTATGCATCGATGCCGCATGGTGGTCTGCCAGTCGATCGTTAGACAGATTGGTGATCATGCTGGGAGAAATGGTGCAGTACAAGAATTTTCATGACGATCCCAGTAAACCCCCATTTCCATGGGATATGGAAGCCGCCAGATGGACAAGGCAGTTCAGGAAAACTCATCCTAATTATTTTCCTGTAGACAAGCGCGAATTGCTGCGCCCTGAACGAGTCAAGATCCGCAAATCAAAGGTGCGGAAAAAACCAAAAATCAAATTGAAATAATCAAAAAGGAGAAGAAAAATGGCTGACAAGAATATTACTTTAGTATTACCTTCTGGAGGAACACGCAACGCAGAAATCCCTGCTGATGTACCGGTGAAAGAACTTATTCCTGAACTGGCAACCACATTAGAATTGCCAACTGTTGGTCCTGACGGCCGTCCCGTAAGCTATCGATTGGACAGTAAAGCTCTTGGCCGTGAACTGCAGGAAGATGAAACGCTAGAAGAAGCAGGCGTCCCTGAAGATGACCGCCTGATGATCACAGCTGATATCACTGCAGGTTAAATAATTACAACACGGAGCAGCCGCCATGAATATTTCTCCGCGCGTAAGGTTATCAAAGGCCAGCCAAAAACAACCGATGAGCACTCGAATTCCCTATCATCGAGCTATTGGCTGGCAGCCAAAAGACAAGGAAATGAATCTTAAACAGCCACCCCTGACTATCTTCATGACACAGACCGCCTATGTGCGCGTATGCGCTCATGCTGGCACTGATCTGGATAACGAGGTTGGAGGTTGGATGGCAGGAAAATACTGCCATGATTCACAGGATGGTATCCCATTCATTGTTATTGACACAATCCTGCCGGCTGTTTACACAGAGCAGGGCGCTGCACATCTAACATTCACGGGTGATACCCAAATCGCACTGCACAATCACCTTGAAGAACATCACCCCGAGAAAGTCTTTTTAGGCTGGTACCATACCCACCCGCGCATGGGCATATTCTTTTCCCAGTGGGACACGTGGCTGCACCAAAACTTTTTTCCAGAACCCTGGCAGGTTGCTCTGGTGATTGAACCACACCAATCAATCGGTGGGTTCTTCATCCGCCAACCTGACGGCACGTTAGACCAGAGAAATTACTTTGGCTTTTATGAACTGACCAATAAAGCCCAAAGAAGCGTCGTTTTTTGGCAAAACCTGCAGCCTGCCACAGATTGGATCGACGAAACAGAGGAGGTTACATCCAAATGAGTCGTTTAACACGTTTTTATACTTACGGTATTCTGGGCGCCATCGGCGGATTGATCGGATGGCAGATCAGTAATATCATGGGGTTATCATTCACAGATAACTTTTTCCTGAGTGAAGTGATAATCGGAGCTATGCTGGGGGGCGTGATCGGAATGCTGATCGGCTTTGGAGAAGGTATCGCCACCCAGAGCTTTTTATATGGTTTTAAAAAAGCTCTACTCAGTGCCCTCCTGGGTGCTGTTGGTGGAGCAATTGCGCTGCCTATTGCCAGAAATGATCTTGTTTTTGTTTCCATTATTTACCTCTTCTCATGGTAGACCATCTCGGATTTACCCATACGGATGCGCTGGTTAGGGCGCAGGTGGGTTACTTCAATCTTTTTACCGTCAACAAATGTGCCAGCCATGCTGATATCTTTTAATGTGAAGTAGGTCCCTTCCCCTTTTAAGATCGCATGCTGCGGTGCAATATCCGGGTCTGTGATCACAATGTCGGACTTTAAGGGACTGCTGCCAATCGCGGCAGATTGAGCTTCCTTGTTGAGGAATTTATCTAAAATGAATTCCATACCGCGCATCTTGCCATTTGTGATCTCAAGCCATACTCGTGAGAGCATGAATACGATCAGTGCGATGAACACACCAACTGAGAGACCCAGCAGCATCAGGCCGGCGGCTTTTCCCATGAGAGGGTCAGCAAACATAGTGCGGGCAACTTCTAAGAGCACGCCGCCTAAAGCGCCGCCGATGAGGCCGC
>Ga0255374_10006_pt1 | contig 33315 bp, 38 predicted proteins | sample ANMaggSeSYBR01H4_FD_182088 | JGI IMG/M metagenome (GOLD analysis project Ga0255374, IMG submission 182088) | Sediment cell enrichment communities from methane seep in Santa Monica Basin, California, United Staets - ANME aggregate JGI... | ecosystem: Environmental > Aquatic > Marine > Cold seeps >... | reverse complement strand
TCAGGGATATTCTTTAACTTTGGTTGTAAGAAGTCTTCTTCATTTTCTATCTCTCTTAATTTGAGGATATTTTTAACAAGGCTTTCTATCTCTACTTTCCTTTTAGGCCATATCCATTTTTTTTTACTCTTCAGACTCATTTTGTATAAAAGTTTTAATTAAATCGTATGAGAAACCTTTTCTAGAAAGATAGCTCATTTGTCTACGGTTAGATATCTCTATTCTCTCATTTTTGAAGTGTTTTCTAAAGACCCTTTCGAGTAGAGCATATTCATCTTCTACTAACTCATCACAAACCTCTTTTGCTATATCTGTATTAATCCCTTTACTGATTAATTCGGACATTAGGACTCTTTTACCTCTTGGTCTTGTTCTCAGTCTGCTTTCCACGAAAAGTCTTGCATAGTCTTGATCATTAAGAAGTTTTTGCTCAACTAATTTACCAATTATTTCTTTAAACATAGCTTCAAAATCAATCGATATTTCAGAGTTATACCAAATATCTTTCTTCTTGTATTGAACCTTTGTTAAGTAGAGATTGGCTTGGTAAATGCTTCTTGGGGATCTTACGACATATGCTACTAATCTCTCTAGGAAACGTTGTTTAAGTTCTTGGTAGAGGATTTCTTCTAATTCTTTCTCTGAGATATTCTTGCCTTCGTATAGTGCGAACTTAGCTAGAGTGGTAGCAGATATTCCTGCTACAAACTCTCCATTGGTAGAAAGGTTAAATCTAGAAGGGTTTTTCTTTTGTGGTTTTAGTTCTGTAATTATCACCTATTTTGCCTTGGCTCTAACCTCTTTCTCTACTTTATTTTTTAATTTACTATCCTCTTTGAAAAGTTGAATTGTAGCATCTCTTCCTTGTGCAAGTTGTTTGTCACCATATTTAAACCATGATCCAGATTTCTGAACTACTCCGTAGTCTACTGCAGCATCTAGGATACTACTTTCCCTATCAATACCTAATGGGTAGATCATATCAAAGGTAGCTATTTTGAATGGTGGAGCCATTTTGTTTTTTACAACCTTAACTTTTCGTATATGGCCAATTATTTCACCATCTTTAAGTATCTTGTCCTTTTGTCTAATATCCATACGTACAGATGAGTAGAACTTCAGTGCATTACCACCTGTAGTAGTTTCAGGGTTACCGAACATGACTCCTATCTTCATTCTTAATTGGTTAAGGAAGATTATGGTTGTACCTGACTTACCAATTATTGCAGTAAGTTTTCTCAGTGCTTGAGACATAAGTCTGGCTTGAAGACCCATATGGCTGTCTCCCATATCTCCCTCTATCTCTGCTCTTGGGGTTAGTGCTGCTACTGAGTCTACTACAACTACACCAAAGGCTGCAGATCTTACAAGTGTCTCTAGGATTTCTAGGGCTTGTTCACCAAAATCTGGTTGAGAGATGTATAGGTCGTCTATGTTAAGACCAATGTTTTTAGCATATTGTGGATCTAGTGCGTGTTCGGCGTCAATGAAGGCCACTGCGTCTCCCTGCTTTTGTGCTTCTGCAAGTATATGTATTGCTAGAGTTGTTTTACCAGAGGACTCAGGTCCATAGATTTCGATAACTCTACCCCTAGGAACTCCTCCTATCCCGAGTGCTAGGTCCAAAGAGAGAGCACCTGTAGGAATTACATCTACCTGAAGTTTTTCTTTGCTTCCTAGTTTCATAATGGAGCCTTTTCCAAACTGTTTCTCAATCTGTTGTAAAGCAACGTCAATAGCCTTGTCCTTACCCGACAGAGCTTGTGGTTTTGTTGTTGTACTCTTCTTTTTAATAGTTCCAGCCATAGTTCAAATATGATAATTAAAATATATTACAGGATAGCGAAGGAGTATAAAGAAGTCAAAGGTTTAGTAAGAGTATTAATTAACTTTTAATCTTAAAATACTCCGAAATATTCTTTATTAAGCTCTCCAAAAGCTCTCTGTCTTCTCGAATATATTTAGCAACTTCTATCTGGACAGCTGGTACCCTTAGTGTAGATGCTACAAATTCAGTAAGTGTCTCTTGATCATTATCTTGTAATCTTAATATCTGAATATTTATTCCTTCTAGTTCATTGCTATTTATATATTTTTCTAAATCTTGTGCTAATTTTACAGATTTTCTAAATCTTGTTTTGTAATATATTACGAGATCAATATCAGAGGGTTCTTTTAATCCATGAATGTCTATAAATTTCTCGATTTTGTGATTCTTTATTATATTTTCTACCTTTCTTTTGTATGAGTTCTCTGCAATCTTATGGTAGTTAGGGTCGTAGTTTGTCTTTTTTGTAATGTATATTCCAAAGCTGTCACTTTTATCACATACCCCTATTACGATATCGTTTGTTTTTATTTCACCTAGTTTGTATTTTCTAAAAAGGTTTGGTCTTCTGTGAATATGTACATGGGGAGCGGATATGAGGATTTTGTTTGAGCCTTCTATTACATGAGGGTTTTTCATACTATAATTTAGCATATGGAAAGGGTTTTGTCATTAGAATATATTGACATAGGGGTTGTAGAAATGAGATTATGTAAGTGTAAATAACTTTTTATATTTTTAATATGTTCAAGCACAAATTTCTAGGAGTACTACTAGGTGTATTCGCTTTAGTGTTAGTACCAACAATTGCTCTAGCACAGGTTCCTTCTATGGATACCATAGAGACTGTTTATGAAGATCTTTCAGAGAGTGTAGATTATGCTGGTGGTTATGATGATGACTGGGATTGGGATGATAGTGATGATATGTTTGATAGCTTAGACAGTTATGATACATATGACATTGAGGATGAAGCAATGTTAGGGATGATTTCTGGTTTCATAGGACTGATTGGTTTCGTTATACTGTTACCAGTATGGTTAGCAATTTACATATATACAGCACTTGCATATTCAACCATTGCTAAGAAGCTTAAGGTTGAGAATAGCTGGTTTGCTTGGGTGCCTATTCTTAATGTTGTTCTTATGTTCCAAATAGCTGGAATGAGTGGTTGGTTTATACTTCTTACTCTCATACCTATTGTAAACATTGTTGTAATAGTAATTGCAGCTATGAATACCTGTGAGAAGAGAGGTTTGGAGAAGCTTTTAGGTCTACTTATGTTAGTACCTATTGCTAACTTTATACTACTTGGTATGCTTGCTTGGAAGAAGGATAAGTAGTCGTTATGATACAGACAGAGGGAGTGATCAAGGTTTTACCTAAAGTTTTGGGTGCGTATGACTCTGTAGAGCCATCAGCCTTGATTGCTACTTTGTTTGCTGGAGTTTCTGTCCTGTTTCTTGTTTTAGTATTTTTCTTTGCTTTGGTTTTATTAATCGGTACCTATGTGTATAGTGCGTTGGCTCTGCAAACAATTGCGAAGAGAATGAAGCATGAGTATAGTTGGTTTGCTTGGGTACCTTTTCTCAATACATATCTTTTGTTAGATATTTCAGGTTTGAATCCTCTTTTTTCCATATTGATTTTACTTCCCATTATTCTAACTCCTTTTAGTGCGATACCTGTACTCAATTTCTTTGTTCTTATTACAAATGCTTCTGCAGCTATATGTATTGTAATTGTTTCTGCAATCGCTTTTATGAACTTGTGTGAGAAGAGGGGACTGGATAGGATGTTGGGTTTAGTATCACTTATTAGTATTGGGAAGCTTATCTTGCTAGGTATCTTAGCGTGGGGTAAGGATAGGAAAAAATGAGATGAAAAAAGTATATCTTGCAGGACAACCTGCTGAGTATGATAATTGGAAAACGCATTTTAGCAATCTCAAGGGTTTTGATTTCTATGATCCAGATATTGACTCAGATCAATCTTCTCCTGACACCTTCTTTCCACAAGATTTAAAGGCTGTTTCTGAAGCAGATTTCTTGATTGCAAATCCTGGATTATCACCTTCTGAGGGAACTTGGATAGAGGTGGGATATTTTCTTGCTCTTAACACTACTACTCCTGGAGAAAAGTGTAAGAATTTGATTATCATATGGAATAAGGGAAGAGGAGATTGGTCAGTTGAGTTTGTAAAGAAAGCAGGATTTATAGTAAAGACTACAAAAGAAGCTATTAAAAAACTACATGAGATAACAAAGTAGTTACAAATCTAAAAGTTTCTTCTTTTCACTACTGTCCTCTATCATACCCTCCTGTGTTACCTTATCTACCCTCCTTGTTAGTTGATTAAATCTAGTAGTACTTACAGTATCATACTGTTTTTGTAATGAACCTATCCTATCTCCAATCTTTAGGAATGACTCTGAGAATGTATTAAACTCTTTCTCAAACGCTTTAACATGACCAATGATATTGTATATATTAGCCTGTACTCTAAAGTTCTCATATGACTGTTTTATCATCCTAAGTATTGCAGTGAAACTAAAAGGTCCAGCAAATATTACCTTCTTTGTCATAGCGTCTTGCCAAAGTTCTGGCATCTTATCGTAGATATAGGAAAAAATCATTTCATTTGGTATAAAGAGAATTACAAAATCTACTGTCTTGTCGTCAGGATTGATATAGTCTCTAGTAGTCACCTGCTTTACTTTCTCTTTCACATCCCTAGCAAATTCCTTTTGGAACTTCTTCTTTAACTCCTTGTCCTCTGTCTCTGTCATCCTCTGGAGATTGTTGTATGGGAATTTAGAGTCAACATTAATCTTAGTTTTGTCTGGAAGTAATATTGTAAAATCTGGTCTAGTTTCAGAACCTGCTTGTTCCTTATTAAAATAGTAATCTACATTAGGTACAAAACCAGCCATCTGAAGCAGATCATCTGCTACCTGTTCTCCAAATTGGCCCCTAAGCTGGTTATTACTCAACACCTTCTTCAAGCCCTCTGTACTTACTGAGAGCTCCTTAGTAATCATCCTACTCTCTTCTACAGCACTTTTTAGTGCTGACATACTATCTATACGCTCCTTTTCTGCAGTTTTAAGATATCCTTCTAGTTCTTTTACAATTCTGGCAATCTCACTACGCTTATTCTCCAAATCCAACCTATTCTGTTTAGTTTCTGACTGTAATTTCTCCTTAGCTAGTTCTGTAAGATATTCATTGGACTCTCTAAGCATCAGAGGAAGTAGTTGCCTAAGATTGGTTTCAATGTTCTGAGTAATTTTCTCACTATCTTTTTTACTGTTACCTTTCAATACTAAAAAGATTCCAATACCCAGACATATTCCAGCTACTAGTGCAATTATTATTTCAATCATTTGGCAGAAGTACTTAAGTTATTGTATTGTATTATATATAACTTTGGGAGTAAGTTCTAATGCAGATGGATAGTAAGATAAAGAAATATGTCACTAACCTACTACTTACAACTGTTCTAGGTGGAGTAATTGGTGTACTCAACTACCTTTTTAATATTGGTTTAGCAAGGTTTACCTCAGAGGCAATCTTTAGTATCTATGCTGCAGCAATTGGTCTAGTATATCTTCTTCAGATACCTGCCATTTCAATTCAAAGTATATTCACAAAATCGGTTGGAGAGACTAAAGGTGGAGATATTTCTACATTTAGAATTAAATCTTTCCTAATATTTACTCTAATGGGGATTGGTTTTGGAACAATCTTTTTAATATTTACTCCCCTCGTTGCCAATACAGCATCCATACCTACATATGTAGTACCTGCATTAGCCATTACTCTTACTCTCTCTTTTATCAGTCCAATATCCAAAGGTATTTTACTTGGAAAGGAAAAAATCATAACTGTAAATCTTCTACTTCTTGCAGAAACATTTCTTAAATTTGCACTGGGATATTTAGCGATTAAAACAGGAGGGAATATTAGTCTACTTATACTTGCAAACGCTATTCCTGCGTTCTTAAGCTGTATTGTTGTACTCCCACTACTCAAGACTAAGAGGAGTGATAGGAGGAAAATTCGTATTAATTTCAAAGAGCTCTTACTAATCACAGTTAGCTTTCTACTTCTCTCTGCTCCATATACTCTTGATTTAATACTTGTTTCTACAGATTTTAGAGCTCAGTATGCGGCACTTTCTTTAATTGGAAAGCTTGTTTACTTTGCATCTATTACTATAGCGTCCGTTATGTTCGCTAGACTGTCCAATCAGAGTAAGAAAAAGGCAGAGTTAAAAACTCTAGGTATTACAGTAGCACTTACCTTTGTAATTGGAATGGGTATGACATTAGGGATATTTTTGTTTAAAGACTCTATCATCAGTTTTGCTTTTGGAGGTAAGTATATGGATGTCTCTATATATTTCATGCTCTTTGGTTTATGTATGACCATGTACGCTATTGTCTTCATGTTAGCAAATTTCTTCTTTTCAAGAAGTTCATACTGGTATGTATTAATTCTTCTAATAACAACAGTACTGCAAGTATTACTGTTTGAATTTGTCAGTACAGATCTTGCTAGTGTAGTTAGGAATCAAGTAATTATTTATGCTACACTATTGCTGTTGAGTGTCCTCTATTTACTATTTAAATTTATACTTAAGAAGGATGAAGAACAAAAAAGTTAAGGAGTTGGGTAAAGCATTTCAAGAGTTTGCACTTAAGGGTTCTGCTTTTAGTACCGCTATTGGTATTATGCTTGGTATTGCTCTTAAGGAAGTTATTGATTCTTTGATTGACAATATTTTGATGCCCCCTATTGCTCATATTAGCTCGGGTATTGATTTTTCTGATCTATTTTTTGTAATTAGTAAGCAGAGCTATGAGAGTTTGGAATTGGCCAAAGAGGCAGGTGAGTTAGTAGTTACATACGGAGAGTTCATCAACGCTTCTATCAATTTCCTCATCGTTGCTCTTGTACTCTTTCTACTTACAAATATTTTGGTAAAGAGTTTGAAGAATGCTTTAGTTAAAGAAAAAGAGGAGAAGAAAGAAGCTAGGAAATGCCCCTATTGTTTAAGTGTGGTTGAGGAGAAGGCTACTAGGTGTGCATATTGTACAAGCGAGTTGAAGTAATGGAGAAAGTATTCTCAGAACAAGAAGTTACTCCACAAGATTATCTTAATCAGATTAATACATCTCTGGGTGTTTGGGGTAGTGATGCACATCTTTCTCCACAAAATATGGAGGAGGTATTTAAACAATTTGAATTTAATCAAGATCAAGAGTTTCTTAAAGATTTAATTCAAGAGTTTTGTACCACAGAAGTAAACGATGGTAACGTAATGGGAGATATTGGGCATAGGCATGGGTTACAGTCTATGTATGTGATGAGTCAAATGCTTAAAGCCAATCCTCAAGTATCAATACATCAAAATGAGCTTTTAGTTGCTGCTTTGTTACATGATTATATGGCCACGAGAGAAGAAGGAAGTACTTCAACTCATGCGGAGGATAGGGTTGTGATAAACATTTTAAATACTACTGCACTACCAAAAGATTTTGATTCTCTAAAGGTCCTTGAATTGATTAATCATACTGATTACCCAAACAATGGTGAGATTGGTTTACACAACAAGAAGGGTTCTATATGGACTTTCCATTTTAGTGCTACAGAGAACAGAGATGCCTTACTTATGCAATTGAGTGATATTCTTGGACAAATGGGGAATAGTAAGCATTATAAACTTGCCATAGACAACTACCATGGTATTTATCCCAAAGCTTTTAAGACATTGAGAGAGAGTATGAGGGATATTACAATACCAGATAGTGATAGTCACATAGCAAGGGCAATAGTTACACAAAACACTCTCAGAGAAATCTAGACGTAGCTGGGTTAAGCGTCTTGTTCTGGTGTAATTGCTTTGGGAGTTTCTTTTTCTGGATTTTGATATTTAAATACTCTCCAGAGTATCCAACCTACAAATACAAATACTGCGAGTATTACTCCTGCAAATATACTTCTTGCAGCAAAACCACCTACAATACCGAGTAATATGCAACCAATTGCAAAGAGTCCTACTGTTACTAAGTCCATATTAGTAAAGGTTAAGTAATATTAAATGATACACTTAGTTCTTTATCTGTACAAGGTTCCTCTCAAGATAAACTGGTATTAAGAAACATTCTCTTGTAAAATTAGCTATGTTAATACTTCTGAAAGAAGCAGCTACAAAGGAAGAGATAGTGAAGGCAAGTACGGATATTGAGCAGTACATTAAATTCGTAGTAGATATTGTTACTGAAGATGTGACCATAGGAGGTGATAGACATTTCCAAGGCGAGCAACTTCTTTTAGGGAATGGTGCAAAACAGAAAGATTTGTGGGGTGGTGGATATGATCTTGGTACAAAAATGATTGATTATGATTCTATGATAAATATTAGACCTAGAGATGACAATCCAAGTAGAGAGGTCTTAAATATGGATGTTAGAAAAGAAATAGATAAGATATTGAAAGAGAAACTCAAATGGTGACACTTAAAGAACTAGATACAAAGTCTTTAATATTAGATACAACCACGAACCTCTCTAGGGTGGGTAATTTTGTTTTAGATGAGAATTACGAAAGAGCCAATTACTTTGTTAATGAGATAGAGGAATATATTAAGGAATTAGATAAGAGAGAGTATGATGAAAGTCTTAAGGTATGGGTAGATAAGGCAAGGAGTATAATATTAGCAGTAAGAAACAAAAATATTGAGAGTAAATATATAGCTGACGATTCTTTTACTTGTGGTGTGATATTACAAAATAGAGCACTCTTTTATCTGTAAACAACGTCCTTAGTTCTTTATCTGTACAAGATATACCTTAAAACGCTGTATTAAATGACTCATAGCCACTACACCCATTACAATGGATAGCTCTACATGCCAATACATAAAATCAAAATCAATATTGTAGAGATTGGGAAACATATACCTAACTATCATAAATATCCCGAAACCGAGAGATGGGATAAGGAGTGTAAGGAAGAGAACTGTATTCCAAAATGCATTGAATTTTAATATTTTAGAACTTCTTTTACATATAAAGTATGATATCCAATAAAATAGAAGAGAACCTATGAGTGGAACTATTAGATTGTATGGATTCTTGGTATTCATCTTTTCCCTCATACTACTTGTAGTATCTTCTGTTACTAATTCACCTATATAGTAGACATCAAGCATAGCGTAAGAATGGGAGAGGTGATCTCTATCTAGATCAGCTTTCGTTTTAAAGTCTTCAGTCATATCACTTCCACACCACTGTCTGATATCTGAGAATTTATCATGGCTCGAAAGGTATTGTGTAAAGTCATAGATATTGTTGTCATATATCATCCAGCAGTCATTCTCTGTACTGTGCAAACCTACATCATCTATAGTATATTGTCCTGCTGCCAGTATTGGGCTTGGGAGAAAAAGAAGAGTTAGTATTAGATTTATTATCATTATTTTTTATAAAGATATAACTATTAAAATATATCTACATTTTCATGATTTGTAAATATAGGAGATTGGTATTTGCTTTAGGATGGTGGGCGATACTAAATAGCATGGAACTTAAAAATAGTGTAACACTTCTTAGCAGGATTTAATATCCCGTATTCTTTTCACTATTGATGTAGTTGTTTCTACAAGCTCCTCTCCTGCTAATTGATATTCTATATCCAATTTGTCACAAATCTTTTTTTGATCTATACAATACTCCGAAGGATTTCCAGACGTAACAACGTCTACTTCAAGATATTTGTATAATTTCTGAAAATAATTGTTTAAATCATGAAGTTCTTTGTCACTAGGATTAAGGATAAGTGCAGAAGCAACTCCTCTTACGTTTTTAATCAATTCCAACCTATCATTCTCTCCTATTATCGGACGAGAAGAACCTTTTATCTTCTTAACTAATTTGTCAGAGTCTATTCCAACAATTAAGACATCTCCAAGAAGTTTAGATTCATTTAAAGTTTTCAAATGACCTTTATGAAGAAGATCAAATACCCCATGGGTAAAAACAACTTTCTGAGAGTTCTTATGACAATCTGAAACAAAGAGTTTAATTCCCTTATATATATCCATATTTATAAAGATATTATAACAGAAAGATAATGGTGGGCGATGTAGGACTTGAACCTACGACCTATTCGGTGTAAACGAATTGCTCTAGCCAGCTGAGCTAATCGCCCATAACAGAAGTATTCTAACAAAAAACCCCTATTTAATCTACATGTGCCGAAGACAGGACTTGAACCTGCACGAGATTTAACTCCCACTACCACCTCAAGGTAGCGTGTCTGCCAATTCCACCACTTCGGCATATGAAGTAGAGTATTTTAACACAAACTGAAGATATTTATAAAGACTTAGGGGAGGGATATATATGTAAAGGTGGTAAAAACCATTTTTATATATCCCACCCTCTCCTTGAAGGGAATAGAGTCTTGGGGCTCTATTCCCTTCATCATAAAGGAGGTGAAAGTATGAACTTTCTATTTATAATACAACACTTTTGACAATTTTACAACGACAACCTAGGCTCTCTATCCAAACCCTCTAACTCTTTACCCAGTAAACCCTCTTTACCATTCTCTAAGTGAAGATAACCTACCAATGCAATCATAGCCCCATTATCCCCCCTATACTCCTTCTCTGGAAAGTAATACTCTAAGGAGTAACCCCTTACTAACTTCCCAAATCTTCTTAACATCTCCTCACTATTAAACACACCACCACCCACTAACACACCCCTAATACTAGGATTCTGTTCAATTGCTTTAGATAACTTAATTGCAATAGACTCATACACTGAATTTACAAAACCCCTACAAAAATCATAAACCCACTCCTTCTCATCTCTACCCTCTTCTCTTAACTCCTTACTCTTGTACAAAGCCGCTGTCTTAATACCAGAAAAACTGAAATTAAGATCATTTGAATTACGCATAGGGATAGGGAATACAACTTCTCCTCTCTTACCCTTCTTCGCAAACTCACTAACCACAGGACCACCAGGGTAACCAAAGTTAAGTATTCTCCCCACCTTATCAAAAGCCTCTCCTGCTGCATCATCCAATGTTTGACCCAACTTCTCGTACTTACCTATACCATCTACTCTAAGTATCTCTGTATGCTTACCTGACATGAGGAGAGCTAGTGTAGGAAACAAATTGTCTATACTACCCTCTACCAAACCACTACCCTTACTATTAAGCAGTAAAGGAGAGAGTAAATGACCTTCCATATGATTAATTGGAAGAAGAGGAATGTTGTACTTAGTACTTAACTCCTTTGCGAAGGCAATACCTACTTCAAGATCAATAGCTAGTCCAGGACCATATGTAATTGCAATACAATCTATATCTCCAATACCAACCTTAGCTTTCCTTAATGCTTCCTCAAATACCCCCTGAATATTCTTCTCATGCTCACGTCTTGCAATATTGGGTACTACACCTCCATACTGTGCATGTATCTCTAGTTGAGAGGAAACAATACTGGAGAGTACCTTCCTGCCTCTTAGTATCGCTATTGATGTATCATCACAACTTGTGTCTATACCTAGTACTACTCTATCCTTCATATATTGTAATCTCTCTTTCACTAAGAGAGAGGTAGTTAAACTTAATGTTGTAAACCTTAATATTCATATTATCACACAAAGATCTAATCTCTTGGTAGAACTTATCAGCCCATTCTATGACTACGATATTCTTTGCCTCTAAGTGTTCTATTAAACCACTCTTACTAAGTTCATCGTCCATTAGTCTCCATGTATCCATATGGGCTAGAGTTTTATCGCTATATTTGTATTCGTTGATAATGGTGTATGTAGGAGAATTTATTATCTCCTGTACCCCCAACTGTTCCCCTACACCTTTTGCAAATTGTGTTTTGCCTGCACCTAACTCTCCGCTAAGAGCTAGTACAACGGGAATATCTTTAGAAAGATATTGTTTGGAGAAGTCATATCCAAACTTAGTAGTTTGTTCTGGAGTCTTTGTAATTCTTTGTTCAATCTTTTTATTTTGTACAATGGCTTGTTCGAATTCTAATTTACCTTGTCTAAGTACAGAGAGTGTATTGAGTGTAGTGTCTAGTACTGTAGAGGGAGGGTTTTTTGGTAGTTCTCCCACATCTATTATTAGGTCTACTAGATCTAGACTTTTCTTAGGCAAATCTTTTCGTAACTGGTCTATATTGTATGGTGTACTTTTGTATGACATGTTTGCAGATGTAGCAGTGATTGGTTTACCATATGTCTCTATTATATCTAGTGTTAATTGATAGTCTGGGATTCTTACACCGATACTGCCTTGCGAGGATAGTACAGGTGGTACTAGGTTGCCTTTTCCAATGGAAACCACTGTAATTGGACCAGGGAGGTAGTTGGTGTATATGTTTTGGGCCATTTCGTTTATCTCTACATATTTACTTGCCATTTCTTTACTGGATACTGCTATTGATATTGGTTTAGATCCTCTGAATTTCTTGTATTTGAGTAGTTTCTTAAGAGCTTTTTCGTTAGTAGCGTCTACTCCTATACCGTAGCATGTTTCGGTAGGGTATATTACAAGTCCACCTTTACTTAGTACTTCACAGGTTTTCTTTACAACTTCTTGAGTGTTGTTGTTTACAATTAGTCTTTCCATGGGGTTATTATACCTAATTCTTCCTATTTATTCACACTTTCTGAGCATTCTATCTTGTTCTTACCACCTTCTTTGGCAGTGTATGCCATATTGTCTGCTATTTTTACTGCTTCTTTCCATTGTTCTTCTAGTTTCTTTTCGTTTTCTACAAACTTAGTAAAGTCTCCTACCTTTACTATGTGTACCCCTATTGATATGGTAGTGAGATATTTCTTCGATGTAGAGAGTTGTTTGTGTAGTCGTTTTGCTAGACCGTATGCTGTACTATATTTACCAGTGAATTCTTCCACTACTATGACGAATTCGTCTCCTCCGTATCGTACTGCTATGTCTCTGGTACGTATTGAGTCTCTTATGAGTTTGCTTATCTGTGTTATGGCTTTGTCTCCTCCTTCGTGTCCTAGTTCGTCGTTTATTCCCTTAAGGTTGTCTATATCTATCATTAGTATTCCTAATTTTCTTTCGGGGTCGTTTCCAGAGAGTATTCCTTTTACTCTTTTCCAGTATCCGTGTCTGTTGAGTAGTCCTGTTAGTTCATCTATTTCAGCTTTTTGTGCAAGGTTTTCTACCTTTTTCTCATATTCTATTTCTCTTTTTCTTCTTGATTCTAAGAATTTGAGTCCTACAAAGGTTTTTTCTTCTATGGTAAGTATTTCTACGTCTACATATTCTTCTACTGCATATTTTGGTTTTAGTGTCATGAAGGTTTTCTTTTTGGAGAGTCCTTGGTTTAGAAGTTTTTGTGCTCTTATCTTGTCTTCTTTGCTGAAGAGGTCGTAGAGTGTTTTTGTTTTGGCTGGTTTGAAGTTTTCTTTAGTGTTAAGTACTACATTTAGTATATTTCCGTCTTCGTCTATTTCTAGGATACAGATGTTTATGAATGTAGAGAGGATTTGTTGGATGTTGTCCATATTGGTATTATACACTATGCGTTGTAATTTAGAAGGGGAATTGATATAATTTCGTCGTATTTATGGGGTGGTAGCTCAATTGGTTAGAGCTTTGCACTGTCACTGCAAAGGTTGCGGGTTCGAGTCCCGTCCATCCCGCCATTTCTTCAAGGTTGCGATAAGACCCGTGCACTATCCTCAGGAATGCTTATTGGGATTGTATTATTTCTCATTACCTCTCGGTTCGAAGGTGAAATATACAGGAATACCTTGACAACCCCGGTGTATTACCCTTATAATACGCCCATGAGAACATATTTAAACAAAAGAAACAGAAAACTCTTTGAGGCAACACTTAGTTGTAAAACCCTGGAAGACCTTGCCAATTTTTGCAGAGATTTAATGACTAAAGACGAGATAGATGAATTTGTAAAAAGATACGAAATAGCATCTAGATTATATTCAGGGAATTCTCAAAGAAATATTTCAAAAAATATGAAGGTGAGTATTACAACTGTTACAAGGGTTAATAAATGGTTTAAAAATGGAATGAATGGATATAAAACTGTATTAAATAATCTTCCCCATCATCACAAATCACAATCTGTTGGTTTATGATTTAGTATTTCACAAAAATAAATAGTATGTCATAAGCCAAGAGATTGGCTTTTTTGTTTATGGTGACTGTAGCTCAACGGCTAGAGCAATGGCCTGTGAAGCCATAGGTTGCGAGTTCAAATCTCGTCAGTCACCCCATATTTTTGAAAGATATATGTATATAACACGTCTATATACACTTACCTCTTAAAAAGAGAGGGAAGGAGATGGTGATGAATCACCACTTTCTGTTCCGGTGGCATTCATCAGCTACAGGAACTCACACCGAGAGAGGGTCAAATAAATTTTAAATTAGACTCTCTCTCAGTAATAACTTAAATAAAAATAAGATGGAAACTGAAAAACAAGAAATAAATATGTATTACTCTGACATTCTGGTAACTCTAGGAAATATTCTAGATCCTAATATTCGAGGTGAGATTTACTTAGGAAAACGATCAATAAATTCACAAACTTATGAAGATAAACCACTTCCACAGGACGATCTGTCAAAAGAAGGCTATGAATACAATAAAATTATTGAAGAACAAATAGAAAAAGAAATCAATAAAGGTCAACTTACTCTCACAATGTTTACCTGTCCAAATGGAGATGCCACTGATGTTAAAAATGATTTCCCTCGAATTATCCCTACGAAGTTTAATCAGGATCAAGTATTTGTTCAAAGGCTCCCCTTACTTTTGAATCTAATAAAAACAGCAGAGAGGCAAGAAATCCCTATTAATTTAAATGTTATTATTGGGGATACAGATTTTTTGACTTACTATTACCCCATGATCGAAAGTAATAATATAGACGTGGATTTTGAAAGATACATAAAAAGAGTTACCACATATAGGGATTCGCTGGTGTGTAAACTCAGAGATACATTTTCAAAAAATGGTATATGGGTTGATATTTGTAGTTATGGAGATCAAGATATTACCAATCTTGGATTAAGAGAAACCAAGATACAGAAATCAACAATAAATGTCATCTCTCTTATGTTAAACACTTTGAATTGGGGAACAGATGAGATAGATTCTCGTTTTATTGACCAAAAAGACATCAAAGAGGAGGCTTTCTATACTTCTCGTAGATGTAATAATTCACGAAGGTTTGATAAAACTATCTTTGCAGATAAAGAAGATTCTGTGTATGTCCAAATGGCAAGAATTAAAGCAAAAGAATATAGAGAGCAGGGAAAGATTGTAAAAGATTTAGGCGGGAAAATCATTCTTATGGATGAATTACCCCCTGCTCTTAAAACAAGATTTTTGACAAATAAGGGGGATTTACTATTTATTTTCCCATGGATAAGAAACGAGGATGTATGGAGAACTCGAAATTCAAATGAATTGGAAATCGTTAATGAAATGAAAAGAACTTTGAAAGGCTAATTTAAAAAAACTCACTGTTCCAATATCCCTTTCACAGCCTCTTCTATCCACTCTTTTGAATCCTCAAAATCTGCTATTCCTTTTTGATCCGTATTTACCATCTCATCCAGAGACATTGTTTTAAAACTAAGAAACTCACCCTCTTTATTAAGCTCATTAACCTGTTCTGATGAAATATCTAATAGGTATACAAAGTTAAAACCAAAATATGTTCTTGGCTGAACTACACCAACAAAGAACAGTTTTTCTCTTTTAGGTTGTACATTGGCCTCTTCTTCTATCTCCATCATAGCCATTTTAAATACATCTTCAGATGTATTTACTTCAACTTCATCATGATTCATATTTCCACTAACATGAGCCAACTGTCCTTTCTGCAAATCTGTCGTCATTGCCTTCTCACCAACTACAACCATACCATCAGTAGTTATCATTACAACTTCCACAATACAATGAATCATGTTATGTTCATCTCCAAACTCTCTTTCAATTTCATCAGTGGTCATATCTTTCTTGAAAAGTCTGTCAGAGTAACTCATTAATCCTAGTTTGATACCACCTTCATCAAAATCCAAATATCTGTATAAAACACCATTATAGAATTCCTTTCCTACTTCAGCACCTTCTTGTGCTCTTCTTTTCCACGCGTTATCTCGCTTCTGAATATATTTAGGAGATATTGGAGGAGATTCTATTCTTTGTACTGTAAACCCAGAACTTCTATGTCCTGTTTCAGATTTATGAGTCATGAAAGTATTATATCATTCAAAGATATACACTCCTAATGGATGTACTATCACTTTTCTCTCTGATATAATTAATGTACTCAATCATTTAAGTTCTTAGTATCTAAAGGTGATCAAATCCATCGTTTCTCCAAAGACAGAGATTAGAAAAGCAAATATTGATGGTCTTGGAACATTTGCAAAAGAAGATATCACAAAGGGAGAGATCCTCTTCATAAGAGGTGGACACCTACTTAAAAGAGAGGAGATGTTTTACTACAAACAAATAGATGGATATTGGCCAATTACTGATGAATACTTTTTAGCAGCAACCAATGCTAAAGAATTTAAAAAGATAAAGATATATGTAAATCATTCTTGTAACCCTAACTGTGGATTACGAGGAGAGATTACTGGAGTAGCTATGAGAGATATAAAACAGGGAGAGGAGATAACAATGGATTACGCCATGTTAGACAATGAAAACAGTAAGTTTGAATGTACTTGTGGATCTTCCACTTGCAGAAAAACCATCACTGGTTTTGATTGGAAGATAAAGGAATTACAAGAAAAGTATTTCGATTACTTTGCGAGTTATTTAAAAGAAAAAATCCGACAATAAAACATCCAACTCAAATATCTTTATTCCAACAATAACAATGCTAAGCAGATAGGAACCTTCCCTCCATACCCAATATATATTAAACTTACCTAAGAACTGTTTAAATAAGTAGAAAAACAACTTGAAACTCAAACCTAAAAACCTCTCCAATATAATAATAGCAACCCTCGCTACACTCCTAACCCTACTAATCTACTTCTCCCTAATCACTAAAAACTGTACTCTAGAATACCCCACCACCATTAACCCCTCCGAAGAATTCTGTCTACAAGGATACTACCTACTACCAAACCACTACACCATTAACTCTACCCTACCAATTAAAAAAGAAGTAAAGGACAAGATAACCATACTTGAGCGATACGACCTCTTCGCACAAACAATCTGCCTTAAACCAACAACCCTCCTACCTGAAAACAAAGAATACACCCTTAACCTCTCATACATAAACCAACTAAACCTACCCATATTCCAAAAACAAATCAAAATCACTACCAAAGAATACCCACAAGTAAAAGGAATACACTTCGAACAAAAAATTAACTACGACCATATACTAAAATATGAAACAAACTACTCCTCCAATCTCCTAAACTACCACATCCTCTACAACGAAAACTCAGTACCATGCAACCAAGAAGAAGACTACATACTCTGCGATATCTCTGACCTTAACCTAGAACAAGGCAACACATACAAACTACAACTCATAGCTAAATATGACGATGAGATTGTAAACGAATTGGACAGCAAAGAAGTAGAAATACTAATATCTGTAAAGATAGAAAACAGCAGTATTGAAAACAAAGCTGTAATACAAACCCCCTCAATCCCTGAGATAAGGGTTGAATTGAATAAAGAAGTCGAAAAAGACTTTCTAATCACACTAGAAGACACCGACAAGAACCCAATACCGTTTGAACACCTCCTAGAAGAGAAAGAAATAGTAATATCCCCAACAGAAGAATTTAAACAAAGTACTACCTACTACCTAAAGATAAACAACCTAGTAGGACTAGACAGCAGTCATATGGACAATGAATATACCCTAGAGTTCTCAATAGATGATGGACCTACAATAACGGGTACAAACATTAGCAGTGCATTCTCAATATCAAACAACATTGTACTCACCTTCAACCAAAATATTAAAGAACCACAAGATATTAAAAATATAATTAAACTAAACTCCTCTACTAACTACACCTACTACATAAGTAAGAATAAAATAACGATTAACCCTAGTAGTAATTTAAACCGCTGTACAAACTACTCCCTAAGTATAAACAAGGGGATTGTTGGTACTACAACCCTAACTTCCACCAAAAGCAACTCTTACACCATCAAAACAAGCTGTAAGAGAACTGTCTATGTTGGAACCTCTGTTCAAGGCAGAACCATCTACGCCTACTACTTTGGTAGTGGTAGTAAGAAGATAATATTCTATGCTGCAATGCATGGATCAGAAGCAAATACTAAATCTACACTAAACAGATGGATTACAGAACTAGAGACATACAACAGTAGAATCCCCACAGACAAAACTATTATCGTCGTACCTTCCCTAAACCCAGATGGTGTTGCACACGGGACTAGATTTAATACAAATGGAGTAGATCTAAACAGAAACTTCGATACTACCTCTTGGGTATCAGGCACTTACTTTGCAAACACCTACTATCCTAACGGAGGAGGCGCTTACCCATTCTCTGAACCAGAGAGTGTTGCCATTAGAAACCTCATTAACAAAGAATCTCCATACCTTACACTCTCATACCATTCAGCAGCATCCTACGTAATACCTTCTGGCACATCTAAGAGCATTGAATTAGCACACACCTACTGTCAACTCTCAGGATATGCATATGTCTCCTACAACGCAAGTGGTGCGTTTACGTATGATATTACGGGAGACTTTGGAGAATGGTCTAGAGAACATGGGTACAATGGACTGACTATCGAATTAGCAAGTGCATACTCCGATGAATTCTCAAGAAATAGGACTGCTATGTGGAAAATGGTTGAGGAATAAGTTATCATAATCTTTACTCTATGAACAAACCAAAAAATACAACCATATCTGCGATAATACCTGCCTACAATGAACACCAAACTATTGAAGCAGTCATTAATACAATCTTACATAATCCCCTTGTCGATGAAGTAATTTGTATAAACGATGGATCTACAGACAATACAGCTCAAATATTAGAAAAGTTTGGTAACCAAATACAATTTATCAACCTAAAAGAGAACAAAGGTAAGGGATATGCAATGACTCAAGGTATTCTGAAAGCAAAAGGTGAAATACTTCTCTTCCTAGATGCCGACTTCACCAACCTATCAAACACATACATTGAACAACTACTCAAACCAGTACTAGAAGACGGTTATAAAGTATCACTAGGATACCTAGCAGATAATGACAGTTCTATTACTAAAAAGAACTTAGCTTCAGAGCTTACTGGACAACGAGTATATTACAAAAAAGATTTACTTCCACATTTAGAAAAAATATCCAAGACAAGATTTGGTGTAGAGGTATATCTAAACAATCAATTCCCAGAGGAGGATACAAAGAAAGCACCTTTGAAAGGGCTACAAGCTTTGTATAAGTATGAGAAGTTTAGTTCATCAGAAGCCCTCAAGGAATATGTGAAAGAGGCAGTAGAAATAGCAAAGGTGATTGGGGAGAAGAATGGGTTGCTTAGTCGGGATTACAAAGTATTAGAACTTTTGTCTAAATCCAAAAACATAAGAGAATTGGAGCTATATACAGCGAAAATAAGGAACCCTAAAATAAGAGACTTCCTAAATAGATATGTTCTAAGATATATACAAAGATAAATAATTATCACAGCGCTCCTTGTTTTCCTCTCCCAAATAACATATATTGGAGAGTATAATATTAGAAACAATAAAATGAAAAGATTTGGTAGAGGAAAAAGTTTTGATGATCCAGGAATGCACGATGCAGTATGTGATGCGTGTGGTAAAGACTGTAAAGTACCATTCAAACCAACAGGAAGTAAACCAATATACTGCAGTGCTTGTTTCGAGAAACAAGACGGTGGTAGCTCAAGTAGAAGAGGAGGAAAAAACTCTAGAGGTAGTGAGATGTTTCCTGCAGTATGTGATGACTGTGGTAAAGATTGCCAAGTACCATTTAAACCAAGTAGTAGTAAACCAATATACTGTAGTAGATGTTTTGAGAACAGAGGAAATACACATGAGGGATCTGGCAACAGCAGTCACAATGCCCTACTAGAGATTATAAATGAGAAACTTGATCGGGTTATTGGACTTTTAGATGAAAAAGCGTTCTAAAGCTCCTTCTTAGGCAGACAGTTTAATTACAAACTCCGTACCATCCTTACCATCGGAGGCAATCTTAATACTACCCTCATGCTTGTTTATTATCTCCTTGGTAATTGCTAAACCCAATCCACTACCACCACTACTCCTAGATCTTGATTTTTCTACTCTATAGAATCTTTCGAATATCTTCCTCTGATGCTCCTTACTAATACCCTTACCATTATCCTTAATACTTACCACTATCCTCTTCTTCTCTTTTTTGAGTACTATCTCTATCATATCTCCACCACTATACTTAATACCATTCTCTACTACATTCATAAATGCCCTCTGAAGTAGTACTTCGTTACCCTCAATATTGAAGCCTCCCTTACCAAACTTAGTCTTGATACTGATATTTGTCTTCTTAGCAAAACTCTCCAGTTGGAATACCACATCACTTAGCAAATTCTTTAAATCTAAATCTTCCTTCTCTACACTATGGTCTAGGATAGAAAGAAGGAGGAGATCTTCTGTAAGAATATTCATAAACTTAATACTCTTTTTAGAATCTTTCAGAAGATTAACCAACTCTTTCTTACTCACACTATCGTCCTCTATTGCTGTATCTAAGTTTGCTTGGATAATAGCTAAAGGAGTCTTGAGTTCGTGAGATGCATTCTCCACAAACTCCCTTTGTGCATCAAAACTACCTCCTAGTCTTGCACTCATCCTATTAAAGCTTTTTATCAATTGAGATATCTCATCCCCATTATCCACAAACACTATCTCATCATGAAGATTCTTAGCCTCTTTCTTTTTAATCTCCTCGTTTAGTTTCTCTAAAGGACGAAGCATAATGTCGGCTAAGACATAGCCTGCACCAAAACTAAACAGTACGAGAGGAGCAATTGCATATCCTGTTATTGTACGAATATTATCAAGGTCAGCAAGTCTAGACTCCATAACTATTTCCATTTGGTTTGATGTCAAGTTTCTAAGTAGTGAGTTTCTACCAATCTTACTAATCCACATATCATGTCCAGGATTAACAATATCCTGCTGCATATAATTAGTTAGCCATATGTTAATACCCACTACAAACACAATACAGAATACAGAGAGTATTACTGAGTACCAAATGGTTAGTTTAAATTTTAGAGATTTTGTAAATTTCATAATTATTTTATTATATACCCCTTTCCTCTTACAGTTTTAATATATTTCTTCTTAGGATCTACCTTCTTTCTTAATGTCTTAATATGTGTTTTGACTGTATCTGAGAACATGTCCACATTACTATCCCATACATGCTCAAGGAGTTCTTCAGCCGATACAATTACCTCTCTATTTCGAAGTAGGTACTCTAGTATACCCATCTCCTTATTACTAAGAGATATTTCCTTCTCTCCTTTCTGTACAACATTTCTATCTGGGAATATTTTCATATCTTCTAACCTAAGTACATCATTCTTATCCATACTAGATCTTTTAATTACAGCTTTTACCCTAGCTAGTAATTCTTTCATATCAAAAGGCTTGGTAATGTAATCATCAGCACCACTATCAAAACCCCTTAACTTATCATACATCTGAGAACGTGCAGTAACCATCACTATTGGTACATCATTCTGTTTCTCCCTTAACTCCTTTGCTACCTGTATACCATCTTTCTCTGGTAGGTTTAAATCTAGCAGAATACAATCATATTGTGATATGGATAGCATCTCCAAAGCCTCATCACCTGTACCAGCTTCATCCACTTGGATTTTGTTTCTTTCTAAGTATCTCTTCTCTAATTTTCTAAGTGTTGGTTCATCTTCAACTATTAAAACTTTCATACCCTATTATATATCAAATAAAAGACAAATTGAGGGTGATCTCTCACCCTCAACTACATTCACCTATCTGTACAATCTCTTCCCTGTTCCTCTACCCAATCCTTTAGCTCCTCCCTGACCTCTTACTCCTTGCATACCTACTCCCAACTCTACCATTACTTCATGTAGGTCATCTAACTCATCTTGAGTTACTTCTAGACCTGCATCGTAGAGAGCCTCTAGAATATCTTGTGATCTAGCCTCACGACGAGCCTCTCTTAGAGCTTCTCTTTGCTCTTGAGTATATTCTCTCCACTCTCCCATATCCACTGGCTTACCACTTAAATCAAGGTCTTCCATTACACTCAATATCTCTGCCTGTTTTTCAGTGAACTTACCATCTTCAAGGGCCTGTGTAATTATCTCTACTCTCTCTGCTTGTCTTTGAGTAAACATATCCTCTCTTACATCATGAACCATCTCTACTAGTTCTGCCTCATCCATATCTAATTCTTGTGCAATTCTTCCAAAGAAGTTCTTTGTAAGATCTAACTCCTGTGCACTAACTGTAGATGTGATAAAGACACCGGATATGACTAGGATTGTACCTAGGGTTGTGTATATTACTAACTTTTTCATTATTATATTTATAGATTTTAAATTACAATATATGCTTTTGTCTAATGCTTAAAAATTCAGATTTTTAATGTTTGTGCTGTTTTTAAGACTTATACATCACAACAGTTAATATATTGTGATTACATACTACCCTTAATAGAGTGAAGTGTTGGTGAATGATTATCTATCCTTAGTAAGAAGCCATGCGCTAATGTATGTAGATATCGGTACTACAAGAAGAAGGGCAATACTAATCGCTAAGGTACGGACAATTTCTTCGCTAATGAGGTCAATACTTACCAATGTCGCCATATCTCTGTTACTCATGTACATGAGCATGACAAGGGAAAGACTAGAACCAGCGTAGACAATGAAGAGGGTATTTATCATTGAGGCTACATGCTCTCTTCCTACATTCATTGTTTTTCTATACAGCTCTTTTGCTCCAATATTGATATTGGCAGTATGTATCTCATACATACTAGATACCTGTCCTACAGCTACATCGTCAAGTACACCTACAGCTCCTATGATTATGGATACAAAGAAGAGATGTCGTATATTGATAGCCCCATCCATATGAACTGAGAGCCAGAAGGCTGTTTCTTCTCCCATACCACTAAGGTGTAAGCTCCTCATCAACATCCATGCCAATAGTGAGACTATCCCTATACCCATATATGTAGATACTAAAGCTACAGTTGTTTGCTTCTTTAAGCCGTGTGCCAAATACATACCAAAAGTAAGAATGAGGAAGGCTGCAAGGTATCCTATGAAAACGGTGTTCGGAGATGAGAGCAATTGGGGTACAGTGAAAAAGTAGAGTATGATAAAGCTAAGTACTAAACTTAGTATGGGGCCAGAGCTTCTCCTACCACAGACTACAAAGACTAACACTACAAAAACCATTGCCCAGAGGAGCATTGTCATAGCTCTATCATATCCCGTTATATTCCACGTATTATTACCCTCTAGATCTTGCATACGGGTGAGATATACTGCATCACCTTCAGAGAAGGGTATGTCTGTTTTCTCCATCATAGATATCATCGTCACTACTTCTTCTTGGGTTTCTTTGAGATATACATCGTAGGTGTAGCATACATATTCTTCTCCAAGAGCTTCAATACATTCAACAATATTTACCTGTAATATTTTCCCCTTACGAGTTTCTTCTGATATCTCATCCGCAAGTATTGGAGAGATTGTTAAGAAGAGGATGAATAGTGATAGGAAAAGTTTCTTCATAGGTCTAATTATACTTGATATACTCCTAGTATGACAAATTGATTTATACCTCTAATTTAGTTGGGTACACTCCCTTCTCTACTAGCTCTTTCAATCTTGCTCTCACTACTGGAGCATCTTCTGGGAATGTTACTCCAAACCATGGAGAAGGAGAATCAATTGCTTTCATTTTAATCTCACCTTTTGTCACTAAATCACTTAGTACTATAGGAAGTAGAAACTCACCAGCCATATCATCTTCATTACTCCTTAGAAAACTATCAAATTCTTTTTCAAACTTATCAAGTACATTATTGTGTAAACAAAACATATTCGCATTCACTGAAGTATCCTCATCCAAATTCTTCATCTCTTTGCCATCCCAAGTAGTACCATTAATATTACCTTCTTTATCCCTTTTAACTTCAAATGTCTCATCAATTCTTTCTAGATATCCTCCCTTGACTGTACAAACACCCCTCTTAACACCTCCCTCATCACTCAACATATTCTTTAATCTATACGTAGGAATCGCATAAGTACTTTTATCACATTCCTCTTTCAGAAACTTAGCTGCAAGTTCAAATGCCTCCCTACCATAGAAATCATCTCCGTTGATGACGATAAAGGGTTCGTTGATATATTCTTTTCCAACAAGTAGTGCATGTCCCGTTCCCCAAGGTTTTGTCCTTTCAGGATTCCTCTTGTACCAACTTGGAACCATATCTACTGTTTGGAAGCAGTAACTAATATCTATCTTCTCTTCATATTTACTCAAAAAAACCTCTTTAAAAGCCTCTTCCATATCAGGCCTAATTACAAACACTATCCTATCAAACCCAGCCTTAATTGCATCATAGATAGAGTAATCTATCAAAGTTTCACCATTAGGACCAAAACCTTCCATCTGTTTAAGACCACCATATCTACTACCCATACCAGCAGCTAATACAAATACTGAAATCTTGGAGTTCATATTTAAAAAGTAACAAGTTATTTACAATATCTTAAAACATACTACCATGACTTAGCATTTCTTCAATCTTCTCAATTACACTCTCTGGCATTTTCTTTACAGAATTGTTTACAAAACCCTTTACTATTAAATCCTGTGCTTTCTTTTCATCCAACCCTTTACTCTGTAAATACTCTATCTCCTCCTTAGAAATTTTACCAATAGAAGCCTCATGAGACATCTGTACTGTACTATTCTTTGCCTTAAGTACTGGTACTACCTCTACACTACCAGACTTACTAAGAAGTACTGCATCACATTCAATATGTCCTCTACTGTTCTCTCCCTTACCCACTATCTCACTCATCGATTTGTACTTACCACCTTGGGATACAACGTTAGAAAGAATCTCTCCACTACTACCACTACCTAGAAGAGATATCTTCCCTCCGATATCAAGCTTACTACCACTGTGAGAGCATATGAGGGATTGTATTACTGCTTTAGCTCCTCTATCTAGTGTAATCTTTGGATTACTCCTAATCTCCTCTACCTTATCCCACACAACATAGTTAGAGGTAAAAGTACCACCCTCTTCTACATGTACTACTGTCTTGGGAAATACCTTAGATGTTTTTCCCCAGGAATGTATCATATTAAAAGTAAGTGTAGCGTTCTTACCAACAAAAAGGTCTGTAATTGCATTGTGCGTATTACTCTTAACATGATCATTAGAAAGACAACCCGTGAATATATCTAGATTGGCATCTTCCTCAACTACAATGACATTCCTTACATTCTGTTCAAATCCTGATTTGGAAGTAAGAAAGCATGTCTGTATGGAAGAGTGTGAGCCCTTAGCTAGGAGTATTAGATAGCCTGTGTAGTCCTTAAAGGTATTTTCCTGGAGTTTAAAACCTTTGAGATATTTCTCAACCAATTTGTTCTTAATATTTAAGATTTGTACATCCTTCTCTGTCGTTTCCATTAGTAACGGTGCGTTGTCATTAAGAACAATGTATGGGTTCATACCGACATTACTGTAGTTCTCTAAGAAGTCTTCCAACTGCATCATTTCTTTCTCCTATCACAATTTACACACTTCTCATAGCCACCACTTTTAATACACTCCCATATCTCAATTGGATTACCTTCGCATACAATCTTTCCATTGAGCATGACATATGCACTATCCATCTTAAATTCTTTGAGTATAGATCCTGTATGGGTTGTGATAATGAGACTTTTCTTTTTAGAGGTGTTTTTTAAGTACTTAGATATCCTATCTATATTTTCTAAATCAACACCAGAGTCTAGTTCATCTAGTAGGTAGGTACTAATATTTTTAAGAAGGGAGAGGGTAAAGAGTTCTAAACGCTTTGTCTCACCGCCTGATAGGTTGTAGTTAATGTCTCTATCTAAGAATTCTTCTATACCCAAGCTGTCAATCTTTTTCTTCACATCATCATACTCAATCTCATACTGTTCCATCAGGTCTTCAAGTTTAACTCCTTTAATACTTACTCCTTTTTGAGCAATATATCCAATACCTAAATCAACTCTTTGATTAATTGTCTTTTTTAATATGCTTTTTCCATCAATCAAGATATCTCCTTTTACAATATTGTAGCTATTCATACCCATGATTACTCTAAAGAGGGTACTCTTTCCGCAACCGTTTGGACCGAAGAGTACTGCCTTCTCTCCATTCTTTATCTTAAGGTTAATATCTTCAAGTATTTTCTTTCCTTCTACTTCGACTGTAAGGTTTTTTATCGTTATCATCCCCCCATTATATTAAAATGGAGTATAATTAGCTAGATGGATATTAAAAAGTTTGAAACATTAAAACAGTTACATGAATACTACAGTGAAAACAATAGGTGTGGTCTAAAAAAAGTTGCTACACAACCGGTATATGAGATACACCCTCCTACTTCTGGTATTGTATTCATTGGAGAAGCCCCTGGGAAGAATGAAGATTTAGAGGGCGAACCTTTTGTAGGTGCTGCTGGTAAGTTCTTAGATGAGATGCTAAAGAGCATAGGATACACAAGAAAGGATGTATATGTAAGCAATGTAGTTAAATACAGACCTCCTAGTAACAGAGATCCAACAGATATTGAAAAGAAGGATTGTAGAGTATGGTTGAATGCGGAGCTACTCTTTCTAAAACCTAAAGTAATCATACCTCTAGGTAGACACGCACTAGAGAGATTTGTAGAGGGTGCTAGAATATCCGCTTCTCATGGATCAGCTTTTTCTCACCCTTCCAATATCCCAATCTTTGCTATGTACCATCCTGCTGCTGCACTTTACAACCCTAATCTTAGAGCTGTCCTACTAGACGATTTTAAAAAACTCAAAACTTTTTTAGATGGAGGAGGGGAGGTGGGTAAAAAACAAGCTAAGAAACCTACTCCTACGAATCATGCAAAGAGGAAAGCTGTTAAAGATATCCTAGACCTTTAATTTTCACTAGCTTAATTAGTACAAGAATCTCTCTTTTAATATTTGCGAAGATTTCATTTCTAACCTATTACACTCTCCAATGCTATATAATATCTGCATATGAAGAAATACGATTTAATAATCATTGGTGGTGGTGCTTCTGGTCTAATGGCTGGGATATTTGCTAAGGATAGAGGTTTAAACTTTCTAATCATAGAGAAGAATGATAGGGTTGGAATGAAGTTGGGTATCACAGGTAAGGGTAGGTGCAATATTACCAACTACATTACCGATCTAGATGATTTAGTGAATAAATATACACACAATGGTAAGTTTCTTTACCATGCTTTCAATGAGTTTGGTGTACAAAATACTTTTGATTTCTTTGAGAAAAGATTAAACATACCTCTTAAGGTGGAGAGGGGTAAGAGGGTGTTTCCTAAGAGTGAGAAGTCGTTGGATATTGTAAATGCTTTTTACAATGAGCTTAAAGAAAACATACTTCTTGAAACAACGGTTAAGGAGATAAAGAAGGAAGGGAATAGAATATCGGAAGTAGTTACGGATAAGAGGGAGTATATTGCAGATCACTACATACTAGCTACAGGTGGCAAGACATACCCTGTTACTGGTTCTACAGGAGATGGTTATACTTTCGCAGAGAGTTTGGGTCATACACTACATCCTACCTACCCTGTACTTTTGGGTTTTAAGTGTAAGGAGTCTTTTGTAAAGGATTTAGCAGGTTTGTCTTTAAAGTTCGTAAATGTTTCTGTATTTAGGGATGGGAAGGTGTACAAGGAAGCGTTTGGGAGTATGTTATTTACACATGATGGTATTAGTGGTCCTACAATATTAAATCTTTCTCAGTATACCTCTGATATGTATGAGGAGGGTTTTGAGGTTAGTATTGATCTTAAACCAAGGGTAGAGTTTAGTGAATTGGATGGGAGAGTAAATGAGTTGTTGAGGGATAGTGGGGGTATACAAATTAAGAATGTGTTGGGTTATCTTATGCCTAAGTCCCTTATACCTGTAGTTTTAGAGCTTTCACTCCTTATTCCAGAGAGGGAGTGTTGTCATATTACTAGGGAGGAGAGGTTGAGGTTAGTGAATGTATTAAAGGGTATATCTCTTCGTGTTTATGGTCATGAGGGTTGGGAGAGGGCTGTAGTTAATACAGGGGGTGTTGATATTAAGGAGGTAGACCCTAATACAATGGGTTCTAAGATTATTAAGAATTTGTCTTTTACTGGAGATGTTTTGGATGTTTTTGGTCCTACAGGTGGTTTTAATTTACAGATTGCTTGGAGTAGTTCATTTATTGCTGTGGAGGGGCTATAGGAGAACAGATTAACTCATATTATTATCATCTCTTTGTCCATCTACCCCAAGACTTTGTCCAAACCTTTGTTTTCCATCTGTATATAATATGCATTATTGTTCCTGCAGTAGCTATTCCAATCACCCACACCCAAAACCATTTAGTTTCGTATAGTAAATAGCCAACACCAATAAACACCAACCATTTTGTAATTCTAAACCAGATAGGTTGTGTATCTTTTGAAAACATAACCTCCAGTTCTTTTTTAATAATTTCTCTGTTTTGCATACTACTTCCTTTGAAGAAATTAGATGTTATGTTTATTGTATAAACTTTTCTTTCTTAAGTAAATAATTCATAGTAAAAACCGATACACTTCAAAGAACTGATATAATCACCTATGAAAAACTCATTTGAAATATTCAACCAAATAAAAAACAAAAAGAGTTGGAAAGAAAACTCCCTCCAAAAAATCCTCAAACAATACCCAAAAGAAGGAAAAGGACTCTACAGACATGACGAACTAGTACAAACATACAAAAGCTTAACCAAGGAAAAGAAAATTAAACCAAACAAGTTAATAGAACAAAGAATAAGGATGAAACCAACAAGAACCCAATCAGGAGTAACAATAGTAACCGTACTAATGAAACCATACCCCTGCCCAGGACAATGCATATTCTGTCCCAACGAAAAAAACATGCCCAAAAGCTACATATCCTCCGAGCCCGGAGCACAGAGAGCACTAACACACGACTTTGACCCATACGACCAAACAAGAAACAGAATAGAAGCCTTGCAAAACATAGGACACAACACAGACAAGATAGAATTAATAATACTAGGAGGGACATGCTCCGTATACCCTGAGAACTACCAAATATGGTTTGTAAAAAAATGCTTCGATGCAATGAACAGCTTTGATAAAGATTACAAAATAGAAAACATCTCTCAAAAAGACATTACATGGAAAGACCTCTACAAAACCCACACCTTCAACGAAACCACACTCTGTAGAAATGTAGGACTAGTACTTGAAACAAGACCAGACTACATCAATGAAGAAGAAATAGTGAGACTAAGAAAACTAGGCGCTACTAAAATACAGATAGGAGTACAATCACTAGATGATGAAATACTCAAACTAAACAAAAGAGGACATAGTGTAAAAGAAACTAAGGAAGCATTCAAACTTCTAAGACTAGCAGGCTTCAAAATACACTCCCATATTATGCCTAACCTCTATGGCTCTAACCTTAAGAAAGATATTAGAGATTACAAGAAACTCTGGACTAAACACTACTCCCCTGATGAACTTAAAATCTACCCTACCTCCATTATTCCAAACACTCAACTAGAACAGCTATACAAAGATGGTAAATACCTCCCCTATACACACGAACAACTACTAAAATACTTCCTACATACACTCCCAATCACTCCTAGATATGCAAGACTAACTAGGATAGTGAGAGACATACCCTCAAATGAGATAGTAGCAGGAAACAAGTCTACCAACTTTAGACAGATAGCGGAGAAAGAGATAACAAAACGAAAACTTTCTATACAAGACATCAGAAGTAGAGAGATAAAGGAGAGAAATGTGAAGTGGGATGATATAGAAGAGGAAATTATTAAATACAAAACATCGGTAAGTACAGAGTACTTCATCTCTTACAAAACAAAAGATACAGATCAAATATGTGGTTTCTTAAGACTTTCAATACCAAAGAAAAGATTAAGAAAGAAACACTTTATAAAAGAGTTAAGAAATTCTTCGATAATAAGGGAGGTACATGTATATGGTTCTGTAGTAAACATTGGAGATAGTAGTAAGGGAGAACCACAACACTTAGGACTAGGTAAGAAGTTAATAGAGAGAGCAGAAGGTATATCAAGAAGAAAGAATTTTAAGAAAATCTCAGTAATTTCAGCAATAGGTACTACAAAGTATTATGAGAAAAGAGGGTATGTTAAAGATGAACTATTTATGAACAAAGCATAATCTCTATTTGAAAACATCCTCTATTTAGAATATAATGACTTATTACCATGGAGGGACTACCAAAGAGCTTTATCTCGAGGGAACGCCCTCCTTTTTCTTCTCTACTTTTCTACGAGCAAACTCTATATTTACAATATATTTTAAAAACCTCTTAAGTAGTGTACTATAGCTATGATTAGGAACAATAATCTTATAAAGTTTATCCACTCTTAGAAGATACTCTATTAAAGAATAGAAATCCCCATCACCAGAAGCAATTATACACTTATCATAATTCTCTACCTCCAGCATAACACTAATCACTAACTCTACATCAACATTCCCCTTCACAACATATACACCATTCCTCTTATACCTAACCGTCGGCTTAAAAACTAATTCATAACCAGAACCCCTAAGGTATTTATACAATTTCTCATTTGATTTTATATACCCAAGAAAAAGATAAGCCTTTTTAACATTATATTTATCCTTAAGATATACCCTAAATCTCCCAAAATCCAACTCCCAACCAAGAGATCTAACCCCAAGATTAAGATTCTGACTATCAATAAAAGCATATACAACACTAGAGTGTCTATCCATAACAATATCATACACACCAACTATGAATTTCTGATGAACAAATGGAATATGGTGGGTGTACAGGGACTCGAACCCTGAACCTAACGATTAAGAGTCGTTTGCTCTACCAGTTGAGCTATACACCCAGAATGCTTGTAATCATACCAAGATAAAATCTATTTTTCAACCACAATACGCTTTACAACCACATCTAAAGCAACTAATATTGCACCATCTGAGAGACTCTTTACATCCATTTCTTCAACACTTACAATCGTATACTCTGTATCCAAAACTTCAATACTGTAATTCCCCTCATCTACAACAAAACGATAACGCCCCTTACCATCAGTCACCCTCTTCCCCACTATCTTCTTATACTCAACATCTCGTAAACCAATCGCCACATTACTCAACACACCACCACCCTTCTCTCTAACAACACCATATGCAAGACCCTTCTTAAACAAAGCTTTCGTCACTAACAAGAATGAAGGAATATACAAAGCAATGATTAAGAAGTTCAAGATATCAGGATTATTGTAATAAGCATAAAAACTAAACACTAAACCAAAGAGGAATAGAATTGGACTTAAAATCTTTATCAAAATCTTCATCCTACCACGCATCACAATCATGAACCTACCAAACCATTTGAGTTCCAAAGAATCAAGAGGGATAGAAAACTCTGGGATAATATCATTCTTTACACTAAATGTATCACCATGATAAATATCTCGTAAAGGATAATCCTCCTTACCAAAAATACTCTTAGATGGGAAACTATACATATTGGAAGACACCTCCAACCTATACTCTCCATCAGGCATAGCAAGATTAAAGAAACCCCTACTACCGGTAACATCCGTCCAAATTAATTTCTTCTCTAAATTGTAAACACGAACAACAGCCTGAGAGATTGGCTCCTTCGTACCACTATCATAAACATAACCAGAAAGAACACCTTTCTTTCTTAAACCTAACCATGACAACAAACCAAGAAACAATTCAAACAGATATATTGGAATATATATCAACCCCCCCAGAAGCGAACCTAGACCAACAGTAAATGTCGCAACTGTAACTGCAGTATTAATACCCTCTAACTCATCACCCTGGAAATCACCAAACGCATTCCACAAAACCCCTTTAGTAGTATCTATAATGTCCCTTATCACCCTAACTATAAACGTAGGAACGGGAGCTGGAGGGTCTGGATCATCAGGCTCAGTTGGATCTCCTGGATCACTCCATTCAGGTATTGATAATTCAATATCACACAATGAAGTCTGGTTACCCACCGTATCAAAAGCATCTACACAGAAAGAATACTCAGAGAAAAGATAGGCAATACCATCCTTCTCCAATTCACTAAGCTGAATGACTGTAGTATACACCGAACCATTCGCAGTAGTAGTTCCACAAGCATATTTAGACCCATCTTGTCTTACACACAAGAATTCAACACTCTCCAAAGACAGATTATCCTCCACCCTATACACTATCTCTACCTCATACCCAGATTCCCATTCAACAGTATTGTTCTCACCAATATCACCTACAGACATCAATTCTATTACAGGCCCCTCACTATCTTGCACACTATACACCACATTTGACCAACCACCCTGTCCACCATAGCTATTACGTGCCCTCACTCGATAAAAATACATCACCTCATTCTCTAAACTATCAAACTCAAACATAGTACCACTCAACCAACCACTAGACTGCTTTACAATACTGAAATCACTATACCTACTTACCTCAATATTGTATTGATAATTAGAACCCAAAGAGTTCCAAAACAAACTATTACTATTCCCTTGTGTAAACGCAGGCTCAGCCACTAAAGTCGGTACTCCCACTGGAGTAACATACAATGTAGCACAATCAATTATACTAATCGTAAGCCCACTATCTGTAATATCATTCGCACATATGGTGTAGGTACCAGGAGTAGCAGCAGACACTTCCACAGTAATTCTACCCTGAGAATTAGACGGAGTGGTTGGTTGAGTGAAATCTAAACCACTAGCTAAAAGTTCGATATAATGGTTGGGTTGTGGAGCATAACTACTATTTAGAATAGTCACAATAACTGTAGTATCCTCCATTATCTCTACAGTACTAGGAAACACTTCTACAGTAGAAAATGTGTCTTCTGAAATAGTTGCACTAATATCCACATCACCCTCAAAAGTCACATACTCATCTGCAAAAACAAACATTGGGGAAAACAAAAGACATAATAGAAAAACATATATTTTTACAATTCTAGGCAATATCATTTATATCTCATCTACAATTTT
>Ga0255374_10003_pt2 | contig 33722 bp, 17 predicted proteins | sample ANMaggSeSYBR01H4_FD_182088 | JGI IMG/M metagenome (GOLD analysis project Ga0255374, IMG submission 182088) | Sediment cell enrichment communities from methane seep in Santa Monica Basin, California, United Staets - ANME aggregate JGI... | ecosystem: Environmental > Aquatic > Marine > Cold seeps >... | reverse complement strand
TCTGCAAAAGCCATTGCAGACAACAAGATAGTCACCAAAAGAATATTAAAAAAAGAAGGGATAAAAACACCCGACGTATACAAACTCATTAGAAGCAAAAAACAACTGAAATACCTTGACTGGGAATCACTACCAAAAAGCTTTGTGATAAAACCAAACAAAGGAACAGGAGGAAACGGAATCATAGTATTCTACGGCAAAAAGAAAGGACAAAACGCCTGGATTAGACCAAACGGCAAGATAATGTCTAAAAGGGACATAATACTACATATAGAAAACATCCTAGAAGGCAGATACTCCATGGGTTCCCGAAAAGATACTGCAATCATCGAAGAAAGAGTAAAAACAGACCCATTCCTTAAACAATACTCCTACAAAGGAGTACCTGATATTAGAATAATCTGCTTTAATGGAGTCCCCATCATGGCAATGACACGACTACCTACCAAAAGATCTAACGGTACAGCCAACCTACACACTGGAGCAATATGTACAGGCATCGATATAAGCACAGGGATAACCACCTACTCAATGCATATGCAACCAACAAGCCTAATTAGTGATACATACGAAATGATTGACAAAACAGTAGACCTTGAAGAAAACAAATCTCTAAGTGGTATCCAAATACCAAATTGGAACAACCTCCTTACAATTGCCCTCAAATGCCAAAAAGCCTCAAAACTCGGATATATCGGAGTAGACATCGCAATTGACCGTGACAAAGGACCCGTTGTGTTTGAGGTCAACGCAAGACCAGGACTAGGAATACAGGTAGCAAATCAAGCAGGTCTAAGATGGAGACTCGAAAAAGTCAAAGGACTAGAAGTAAAAAGCATCAAACACGGTATTAGAATAGGAAAAAACCTCTTTGGGGGAGAAATTGAAGAAAGCATCGAATCTATAAGTGGTCGTAAGGTCGTCAACATCACTGAAAAAGTATACGTATACCACAAACCTAAAATCCTAAACAAGAAAAAGAAAACAAAAATAAAGATAGAAAAAGAACTAACTAAATCATTCATAGACACCGGTGTACTTACCACCCGTATCTCCACAAGACTCTCTAGCAGAACAGGATACACCGATATAAATAAATACTTCAAACAGTTAGAAACACCAAAGAGCTTCCCCACCTTTAAAGACGCACAAGAATATATTGATGCCAAAGGGAAGAAAATCACCAACCATCCAGACATAGTAAGACTTGCAAAAATTGTAGAAGATGGACAAATTGTAATCAGACCTGTAATTAATATCCGTATTAAAATATCTGGAGATAAAAAGGCCTTAAACGCCGTCATTACAAACGATATCCCCTACCCTCTAGTAATAGGGAGATCTGAACTCACAGGATACCTCATTGATACCTCCTCTATATTTAAGTAATATACATATATGAAAACATACACAGACTACCTAAAAGAAGCTGGCAATGTACACCTAGCATACTACCTAGAAGCTGCCGATGAATTAAAAATACACTACAAAGTACTCGTACCAAGCCTTCTTGCAGAATTCAGATGCAAAGATAAGGTATGGCACATAATAAACACCGCTACACCACTTACCAATACCACATCCGCAACAATTGCAAAAAGAAAACACCTCACAAACCTAGTACTTGAAGAATCTGCAATACCAGTTCCAAAACAAGAGAAACTCAAAAGCCCAATTGATGCAATAAAATTCTTTGCCAAATATAAAAGAATTGTGATCAAACCAACACAACAACTAGGAGGAATAGGAATTACACTACTCCCAAGCAATGAAAAAGAAGTCCTAGAGGCTTATACCATAGCTAAAACAAAAAACAAATCAAAAGGTAATATAGGCGTCTTAGGTGAAGAATTTCTAGAAGGAGAAAACTACAGACTCCTAGTAGTAGGAAATGAAATCGTAGGTACAGTAAGAAGAAAAGCCGCACATGTAATAGGCGATGGTAAAAACAGCATACAAGAACTAATAAATCTTTTTAATAACAAAAGAAAAACCGACCTCTTAAAACCAATCAAGATTGATAATGAAGTAAACTTACGACTCCGTGAACTCAATATGACACTAGACTCCATACCACAAGACAAAGAAGATATAATCCTAAGATATAGCTGTAATCTCTCTACAGGAGGAACTACACAAGAATGCAATAAGGAAGTACACCCTTACTACAAACAGCTAGCAATAGACGCAGTACACGCCATAGGAACAGAATTTGGAGGTGTAGATATAATAACACCAGACATTACCAAGAAAGTGAAATGTGGTATTAACGAAATCAACTACAACCCAGGACTTAGAATACACTACAAAGTAGATGAGGGAGAAATTGCAAGAGTAGCAATACCAATAATGAAATATATACAACAAAAATATCTAAATTCATAATCCCAACCAATGAAAAACCTCAAAACAATACAAGGCCTAAACCTTGAATCCCCTACTACTCAAATTAAGATCTCAGACATTAAAGAAAGCGAAGAACTCTTCAAACTACTAAACCTAATCCAAGGATTTCACCCAATATTTATTGAAAACTACAAATTAGAAAACAACCTCCTAACTATAAGCTCCAAATTACCAGGTATCTGGAGAAATTGTGCAAAAACCTTTAGAAAACTCTCCAACTCAGAAATAACTCTACAAGAAGCTCAAGATTACACACTAGGCACCGTAATCAAACAAAGAGTTAACTCTATGTCTACCATCCCAATACTACATAAAGCTCAGGAACTAGGATACGAAACTACACTCACAATTGCTAACGAAGATATAGTTCCCGGAACCTCCGCAGGATTCGGTTACACTTGGAATAGATACTACACACTAGGCTGTGGTAAAGGATCTGAAGCAACCTGCTCCATAGCTTCAACAAAAGACTCAACCTTTGGTATGAAAGTTCAACGAGACAAATGGTCAACAAACAAAATCATAGAACGAATGGGTCTGCCCCTACCTAAATGGGAAATTATTGATTCCAAAAAAGACATTGATAAAGTCTGGGCTCAATATGAGAAGCCTCTAGTTATCAAACCAACTGGTCTAACAGGAGGAAGTGGTGTTGTCGTAGGTATTGACTCTAAGGAAAAAGCCTACAATGCTTTAGAATACGCCACAAAACAGGTAGAAGCAAAAAAAAGAAGTGCTTGGCAAAAAAAGATAATGATACAGGAACAGGTAGACGGCCCTAAAGACGGCTCAGACTACAGGCTTTTGGTTATCAACGGGGAACTAAAAGTCTGTACCAAACGAATACCAGCCTTTATCATCGGAAATGGAAAATCTTCTATCAAGAAACTCATAGACGAAACAAACAAAGACCCAAGAAGAAATACAAGTAACCCTTCACATACCTTAAAGCCAATAATATTTGATGATCCACTAACAACCTTCTTAGAAAAACAGAGCTTAACATTAGAATCTATACCTACAAAAAATCAAAAAATCTATGTACGAGGTATAGCAAGTATGAGTAGAGGAGGAATAACAGAAGACTTCTCAGACAAAGTATCTCCTGAGATAAAAATAATCGTAGAATCAATAGCCTCTACAATGCATGTATTTACCTTAGGTGTAGATATAATGTGTAAAGACATCTCAAAGCCACTCACAAAAGACAACGGTGCAATACTAGAGGTCAATACTATGCCAGAATCATACCTTAACTTCTTCCCAGTAATTGGAGAAGTACAAACGGAAGCACTCACCTACTACGTTCAAGCCCTACTCAAAGACAATCACACAAAGAAATATGTAGTAATTGGCCAAAGTACAGACGATATCCCTACACTACTAAGGAAAAAAGGATACATTAATAATGAAGAAAATGTCGGTGTATACAAAGACCATAAGATATTAATTAATAACTGTGAATTTAATGACAATATTGATACCTGGAAGGCCATTGAAGCCCTCAAAGTCAACGCAGCCCTAGACACCATCATCCTACAATACAGAGACCTAGATGAAGTCAAAGAACATGGACTAGGATTTGATAAAATAGATATTCTCTTTGTCACAAAAGACATTAAATCCCACAAAACCGAAATGAAGATTATAAAGAAATATAAACGAAAGAAACATATTAAAATAATCAACACAATATAATGAAATACCTCATCATAGACAAAGAACCACGAGTAAAAGTCAAAGGAGTTGGTAAATACCCTTCAGCTGTAAAACGGATGATGGAGGAATTGGACAAAAAAGATATTCCATACGATTTTGTATACAACAACCAAATAGAATTCTTCCTACTCGATGGTGAAACACATCTAAAATTCGCAGGTAACCATATCACAGAATACTCTCATATCATACTCAGAGGTCACAATTTACATAGTCCAAGAGAATACCAGATGAAAAGACTGATAGTCGACTGGACTGATCAATACAATTTATCTCACCCTGATAACAAGATCTTGGTATATAACAGTAACGCTATCAAGAAACTCCCCTACTACAACAAAATCTACACTGCACAAATCTTTGCTACACACAAAATCCCATATTTTGACACATACTACTCTACTAGTGGCGATTACACTAAAGCTAGAGATGTATTAAACAACTACCCCCTAATTATCAAAGAATACGCAGGAGTAAACAGAATTGATAGGAAATTTGGTAAGAAGAAAGTAAAAAAGAATGTATACAAACTAGACAATGTAAAAGATCTAAACCAAAAACATTTATGTAAACAAGACCATAAGGCCTTCTTTTTACAAGAATTCTCTACCAATCCAGAAGACGTACGCATATTTGTAAAGTTTGGTAAAGTAATTGGTGGTTGGAAACGTAAGGCAACAAAAGGTTTTATGACAGTAAGTGGTGGAAGTTATCATATGTACAACGAACCAAACGAAGAAATCACACAAATTGCACAGAAGGTCGCTAATATCTTCGATGCAGACTTCATCGCAGTAGACTTTATGTTTAAAAACGATAAACCATATATACAAGAGATTAGCTTACATCCTGGTTTCAAAGCCTATGAGACTAAAATTACAGATGGAGAGCCTATAAACATTGCAGAAGCTATGATTACAGCCTTTAGAGATTAGCTTTCTCAAAAATATCATTCCACAACTCCTTAGACGGCACAATTGGTGGCTTTGGTAACAACCCCTCATCAACCCACTTAGTCTGTTTAATATTTATCTTACCAGCATACAGCTTCTCATACATTGCACTATCCTTCTCCAATACACGCTTTACCTTCCTAAAACCCCTGAAATAAACTACATCCTTCACATATATTCCCGAATAACTGGTATCCCCTAGTCCTCTCTTGACCCTATAAGCAATATCCCATGCAGAATATTTTAAGAAACTACCTGACAATGCATTATACAACTGCCTAAACGTCATCTCCTCTCCAATATATATTGCCCATACCAAGCCAGCTTTCTTCTTAAGCCATTTATCAGTAAGAAAACCCATAGCTTCCTCATTCCAAGTCGCAAGACCCTCTTCTACATCAAGATATGAGGGCAAATTAGCATTACCTAAAGCTGGGAACCCAGTTTTAAAACCATTGTGTGATCGCAAAACATGAGTACCAATCTCATGCACAAGAAGTTTCTTTAACTTATACTCTGATCGTGTGATATTTGGATCAACAAATATCTGTTTACGTTTAATTCCAACCTTAACCGCATTCTTTGAAATGTTTTTGGAAGGGAATATAGACCAATCCGATAGTCCAAGACTTTCAAAAGCGACCTTGAAAACCTCATCTATTTGATTGTAATTCAAGACCTTACCTTTATCAACAGTAGTTGCCTGAACAACATTATAACTATCCAACTTACCCCTAAGCACTCTACTAGCATTTCTAAAAAGCTTCGGAGAAACCTTTCCATACTTTTTCAATGACAGTTCTGTCACCAATTCATTATTCCCCACACCATGCATTAAAGCACTAGAGTCTTTCTTTGACTCTATTAACTCAATATAGAAATCAGAAATCCTTGGGTCAATATCTGTAATAGTCTTTAGACCAGACAACTCTCTAAATATCTCATTATTCTTATTCTTTATCCCCCTATACTCAAAATTAGGCTCATACATTTCTGAATTAAAGAACCTCTTTTTCTCTTCTTTGAGATTTGTTGGTGTAAATACCAACCCAATTGGAATACGAAGCCGTTGAAGAAGCTTTGTTACTTCTTCTAACTTTCTCTCACTTCTTCCTTTTTTACTAAACATACTAATCATACTGTTAATATACACTAACTAAGTTTTTTTTCAAAGACAAAGACCCTTTGTCCAGAAGCGATTAGCTCTAAAGCCATACCAGTACCCTTAGCTACACAAAATATTGGTTCATTAGCAACATGGGCTGGAACACCTGTAGCTTTGGATATCAATCTGTCTAGATTTCTCAACTCTGCAGTACCACCACTCATTACCATACCCCTATCTATAATGTCTGCAGAAAGCTCAGGAGGAGTTTGCTCAAGAACACCCTTAATGGACTGTATAATTTTTCTCAGTGGCATCTTAACAGCTTGAGCAATATCATTAGAATTAACCAATACTGCCTTAGGTACTCCTGCACCAACATCCCTACCCCTTACCTCCATCTCTAGGGGCTTTTCAATCTCAAGTGCAGATCCTATTTCAAACTTAACTTTCTCTGCAGTCTGTTCTCCTATCAATACACCCTTTCTCTTTCTCATATATGCTATTATCGCCTCATTGATAGCATCTCCAGCCACCCTCAAGGAATCATACCTTACAATTCCATCCAAAGAGATTACTGCAATTTCTGAAGTACCACCTCCCATATTAACTATCATATTACCCGAGGAAGTATTAATTGGAAGTTCTGCACCAAGTGCAGCAAGCAGTGGTTCAGGAAGAAGTGTAATATTCTTTGCACCAGCAGCATTAGCAGCCTTAAGTACAGCCCTCTGCTCTACAGTAGTAATACCTGCAGGCACACTTATCACAACATCCGGTTTGAAAAACCTAGTCTTACCCAAAGCCTTATCAAAGAAGTATTTAAGCAAGGCTTCTGTCACCCGAGAATCTGCGATAACACCATTCCTAAGAGGCCTCTTGGCTACAATATTCTCAGGAGTCTTACCAATCATCTCCTTTGCTTCTTTTCCTACAGCAATAACTTTGTAACTATTAACATCAATAGCCACAACAGTTGGCTCTACAAATACGATACCCTCCCCCTGCACGAATACCACAGAGTTGGCCGTACCTAAATCAATTCCTAATTTCTTTCCTATCATACCTCTATTATACCAACTTATGCTATACTAACACACTATGAAATCAAATAAGTCCAAAAGTCTCCTCCCAGTGCTCACATCTATTCTACTCACCCTCTCTATATATACAGGAACTCTAGTAATTTTTCTATACGCAAGTGGTTGGAGAATCGATTTTTCGAACCATTCTGTCAGAAAAACAGGTGTACTTACAGTAGAAAGCTCTCCCACCCTAGCAACAATAGAGATAAATGACGAAACTATAGGACGCACAAGTAAAAGCACTGCACTAAATGTCGGCACATACTCTATCAAAGTAAGTAAAGAGGGTTACTACGATTGGATAAAGGATGTAACAATTCTAGAAGAAAAATCTACCCCCGTATTCCCTTGGCTAATACTATCAGAGATTAAGTCAGAGATTGGGTTTAGTTCAGACAAAATCCTACAGAAATATTGGATAGATGATACTGATAATCATTTACTGCTCTTACTTAAAGATGAAACTCGTTACGAATTACTACATTACGATCTTAATACACAATTCTGGGAACTAGGTATAAAATCTACCGTAATTTTGAGCCTAGAGGATACAGAGGAGGGAATAATTGAAGATATTGATCTACTACTCTCGCACTCAGGAGAATTCGCCCTTCTAAATATCGTCAATAGTACAGCCTCTAGTAACTATATAATCCCAACAAATAAATCCTCTGAGTACAAAGATCTCGCTATAAACCAAATAAATCTCTCTAAATTCTCTGATTACGACACTACTTGGTCATTGGATAATAAATACTTAATACTAGAGTCCAAGACCGAAGTTCTCTCATACGACTTCAACAAAGGTACAAAGTCTTTACTCCTAAAGAAAACAAACCCACTAGATAAATGGATTACAGACAAAGAAGGCTTCTTTTACATCGTCAAACACTTAGAAACATCGCCTAACGACATTCTAAAATATGCTTTGTTCCAATACAAACTTGATGGATCCTCCCAGACAGAGGTAATACCTACAGTATATTTCCAGAACAATACAGAATACATTGAGAACTACAGATCTACAGGCTTTGATTTTAGCTTCTTTACAAACTCTCCAGAATGCACACAAACTATAGGAGAAATTACAGACTTCTACGTCAACCAAAGTAGCGAAGGTGTATATATCCAAACTACTCAATCTACATACTGGTATGATATTGTAGCAGACAAATACATCACTGTATCTCCTTACCCTGTACAACTAATAGCGTTCTCCCCTGATAATGATAAATTACTTCTAGAGAATTCTAAGAAATATGAAATCTTTACATTCGATAAAGAAAATGGAGACCATACCGTCACTATAGGAACTAAAGATATTGGAAACTTACTCTTTGATCAAATAGAAGATATAAGTTGGATCTCTAACTCAAGCTACATCTCCTTTAAAGAAGACAACTTCATATACATCGCTGACAAGGATGGTGACAACAAAACACCACTAATTAGTAGTGAAAACATCATATACTGGACAATCACACGCTCTAGAGATGAACTCATCACTCTCACAAATATCACAGAAGACGGAGTACAGATAACTGTGTACACAATACATTAATCTTCGCACCTGACCGGAATCGAACCGATAACCTACGCGTTAGGAGTGCGTTGCTCTATCCAATTGAGCTACAGGTGCCTACCAAATCCCCTCATTATACTACATCTTCATGATATAATATAAATCGAGATGCAAAACGAAACAATCGTAATTAAAGGCGCTAGACAAAACAATCTTAGAAATGTCTCGCTAGAATTACCAAAAAACAAATTAATAGTATTCACTGGAGTATCCGGAAGTGGTAAATCCTCTTTGGCTTTTGACACCCTCTATGCAGAAGGTCAAAGACGATATGTAGAATCACTCTCCTCTTACGCAAGACAATTCTTAGGAGTAATGAAAAAACCAGATGTAGAATCCATAACAGGACTCTCTCCTGCCATCTCAATTGACCAAAAAACCACAAGCAAGAATCCTAGATCTACCGTAGGAACAATCACCGAAATCTATGGATACCTTAGACTCCTTTACGGACACCTAGGAGTACCACACTGTCCTAAGTGTGGAGAGATAATTAAATCACAAACAATACAACAAATTGCTGACCTCGTAGAATCCGAATTCAAAAACGAAGAGAAATTTCAAATCCTTTCCCCTTTAGTAAAAAATAGGAAAGGAGAATACTCTGGACTCTTTGAGAAACTTCTCAACAAGGGATTCCTAAGAGTAATTGTAGATGGGAATACCTACCACCTTGATGATATAGACGACATTCCTGTGGACAAAAACAAAAAGCATAATATAGAACTTATAGTCGACAGACTAAACACTCTACAATTTGAAGATGAGAAATTCCATAAACGTTTAATCGATTCTTTGGAGGTAGCATCCAATATGTCAGATGGAGAAATAATCGTTAGAAGTAAAAATAAAGATCACTTCTTCTCAGAAAAGTTCACCTGCTTTAACTGCAACCTCTCCTACCCCAAGATAACGCCCGCAACCTTCTCTTTCAACTCTCCAGAAGGGGCATGTCCGAATTGTGCGGGATTGGGACATGTGCAAGAGGTAAATGTACAAAAAATTTATAACCCCAACCTAACAATACTCGAAGGAGGAATTTTCCCTTGGGCCAATAGAATGGCAAAAGACTCTTGGAGCAAGAGAATCCTAGAATCACTTTCTGTGGAACACGGCTTTGATCTTAAAACACGTATCAAAAACTATCCAACGGAAATATTTGATCTAATTTTCTTTGGAAAAGGTACTAACCCCTACTACAAAATAGAATATACCAACAGATTTGGTAGAAAACGAACTTACGACATCCAATACGAAGGGGTAGTAAATGAACAGATACGAGGATATAAAGAAACAAGCTCTGAGTATAGAAGAACTGAAATAGAGAAATATATGGAAGATATCATTTGTCACCTATGCAATGGCCAAAGACTTAAACCATACTCTCTCTCTGTACGCCTAGGAGAAAAGAACATCATAGACCTAACCCAACTACCTATTTCAGAGTTAAAAGAGTTCTTAAACGATCTTAAGCTAAAAGGAAATAGCAGAACAATCTCTAAACCTATCCTCAAAGAGATAAACTCACGACTTGAATTTCTTACAAATGTAGGACTAAACTACCTTACCCTCTCTAGGAAAGCCAATACCCTTTCTGGTGGAGAATCACAAAGAATTAGACTTGCCTCTCAAATTGGCACAGGCCTTTCAGGTGTGCTATACGTTCTCGATGAGCCCTCTATTGGGCTACATTCGAGAGATGTAAGTAGACTCCTAGGCTCTCTTGAGAACTTAAGAGACTCTGGAAATACTGTGATCATAGTGGAACACGACGAAGAAACAATGCATCATGCTGACTACATAGTAGATATTGGTCCCAATGCAGGTAATAAAGGAGGGGAAATTGTAGCACAAGGTAGTATAAAAGATATAAAGCAATCCAATTCGTATACTGCTAAGTATCTAAACAAGGAGTGTACTGTAGGGTCTAAGATTAACAGCGAGATCCAAAAGAAAAAGAGTGTCACTCAAAAAGACCGTATCTACATGACTGGAGTTACAACTCACAACCTCAAACAAATTGACCTTCAAATTCCAACAAATACGCTCACCTGCATCACAGGAGTATCTGGAAGTGGGAAATCTTCTTTAATAAATGACACCCTCTACCCTGCCCTGATGAATAGCAAAATGCATGGAAAACAAATCGAAGGACAGTACGAAGATATAGACGGCCTTGATGCCATAGATAAGGTCATAAGCATTGACCAATCCCCTATTGGACGCACACCAAGGTCCAATCCAGCCACATATACCGGCGTTTTTACACCAATTAGAGATCTTTTTGCCCAAACCCAAGAAGCGAGAGCTAGAGGGTATAAAGCAGGAAGATTTAGCTTCAATGTGAAGGGTGGAAGGTGTGAAAAGTGTAAGGGAGACGGCCAAATCAAGGTAGAGATGCAGTTTTTACCCGATATGTACATCACCTGCGACCAATGTGATGGGAAAAGATACAATAAAGAAGCCCTCGACATTGATTACAAAGGAAAGAATATTTCAGAAGTTCTTCATATGTCTGTAGACGAAGCTCTAAAGTTTTTTGAAAATATTCCAACCATCTATAGGAAATTAAATGTTTTGCAGGAGGTGGGTCTTGGATACATCAAACTAGGACAATCAGCACTCACTCTCTCTGGTGGGGAATCCCAAAGAATAAAACTTTCAAAAGAACTTGCCAAGATGGCACGGGGACATACAGTATATATTTTAGATGAGCCAACTACAGGTCTTCATTTCTACGATGTAGATAAACTCCTCATTCTTCTTCGTGGTCTAGTTGAGAAAGGTCACACTGTAATTATCATCGAACACAATCTTGATGTAGTAAAACAAGCTGATTGGATAATTGATCTCGGTCCAGATGGAGGAGAGAATGGCGGAAACATTGTTGCTCAAGGAAGCGTTGAAGATATTATGAATTGCAAGGAAAGCTATACTGGACAATGGCTTAAAAAGAAACAGTGATTAAACCCTTAGGAAAGAGACAATTTCATCCATAGGGACAATATTAGGTTCAGATTCATTCCTTTTCTTAATCTCTACAGATTCCTGAGTGAGAGTTTTATCACTCACCACTATCCTAAATGGACAACCTATCAAATCTGCATCTGCAAATTTCTCCCCAACGCTCACACTCTCTCTATCATCCCACAAAACTTCAAACCCATTCGCTTCTAATTCTCTTTCCAACTCCTTTGCTCGTTTATACCCATCCTCTCCTATATGCAATAATTGGATGTGAAACGGCGCTACACTGTATGGCCAAACAATACCATTCTCATCATGATACTTCTCAACTAGTACCCCGAGTACACGTGTTATACCAAATCCATAACAACCCATAATGACGGGCTTTTCTATACCCTCTTTATTTACATAGTTATACCCCAGCGCCTTAGAGAATTTATCAAATAGAGGGAATATGTTACCCACTTCACTAGCTCTGAAGGTGTCATACACTTCATTTGTTTCACGAAATAAGTCTCCTTGCTTAGCGACTTTGATGTCGTGGAACTTTTCAGGCTTTTCTATATCCCTACCCCAGTTCACATTTAGTATATGATAGTCAGTACGATTCCCTCCACATTCGAAATTGACAAGAGATTCTATAGAGTCATCAATATACACCGGCACTCCTTCTTGCAGATTTATTATACCTGCATACCCTATCTCTGCACCTGTTATTTTCTCTACCACCTCCTCTTTAGCCAATCTCATCTTACTACATCCTACAATCTCCATAAGCTTCATTTCATTGATATCATAGTCTCCTCTCAAAGCTACAACCACTACAGGCTGCTCCTTACTATCGGTCTCAAATACAAGAGTCTTGACTGTTTGGAAATCTTCTATATTAAACACCCTACACAGAGCTTCTACTCCAATTATCCCAGGCTCATTCCTATGCTCCATCTCTTTCATTTCACTCTCTTGAGCACTTTCTGGAGCTTTCGATGGTGCAACCTCCCTATTAAACGCCTCCCCTGTACTTGGTACTTGAAAAATCAAATCTTCCCCTGTCTCACACTTTGTCTGAAACTCATGAGAAAATTCTGTTGTAAATGTACCACCTGATGCAGCTGCAAGCACAGTATCCTCTTTAATCTCTAACCTCTCGAATATATTCCAGTATGATTGTTTAGCTTTTTCATAATACTCTCTAAAATCCTCTATGGATGTGTGAAAACTGTAAAGATCTTTCATTAGAAACTCCCTACCCCTTAGTATCCCAGACTTTGGTCTAGCCTCATTTCTATACTTAGTCTGTATCTGATAGAGTGCAAATGGAAAATCTTTATAACTCCTTCTAAACTTCATAGCCAATGGTGTAACTATCTCCTCATGTGTAGGATTTAAGATATATTCTGCACTATTAACCCTTCTAGAAAGCTCATTAGCACCACATACCTTAAAAAGAATGTCTACCTCCTCCAATCTCCCAGTATTAATCCAAGCTTCCTTGGGCGATAGGGCTGGCATCACTATCTCTACCCCTATCTTATCCATTTCTTCTCTTACAATCTTCTCTATTTTTCGTAATACTCTAGTACCTAAAGGTAGAAATGTGTAAACTCCTGCCATTGTTTGATCAATAAAGCCACCTTTAGTTAGTAGCGTAGCATTAGCAGAGTTATATTTCTTCGCATTCTTGTCCGTTTTTGTAAATATTTGTGAGTATTTCATAGTATTGATTATTCTAACAGAATATATGATAATTAAGCAATGATAGAAAATGGTAAATCTGAAATATTAAGATTACCACTGCCACAAGAGATTAATAATGATCTTGAAGATTTCTCGCCTGTAGTATCCATAGCATTATCCCAACAGTTCACTCCTGGATATAAGGACGAGACTGATAGCGATGGCTGGATTATCGGCCATTATACAGACAAAGAAGATGGATATATTCTAATAGAGCAAGGTATAAGAGATATAGATGACCCCATATTTGAAATTGTAATTATCCGTATGGCAGATAATCAAGAAATTAGGGAACTTACTACAATCATTTCTAGCGAAAGAACCCTCATTGGAAGATATCTCTTTGATTTAGAAAGCAATTCTATACAATCCTTGGATCAAACCCCCAATGTTGAGCAGCCTTAGCCAAAGCACTATCAGGATTTTCCACTATCCAACCCTTCATATCCACCCTACTCATTGAAAGGTCTCTAGCCTGCACTACAGCCTCCACACCAGCCTCTATGCCCCATGGATGACCCAACACTCCACCACCACACTGTATCATGATATCTTCACCTAACTGTTTAATCACTTCTTCCAAAGAGCCAGGGTGTAAACCCCCAGAAGCAACATGCCATACTGGCTTCATACCAAACCAATTCTGTCCCAGAGTCATACTAGAAGATGGCGTATTATCCGCCTGCAAAGCATCTTTGATAAGCTTTGGCTCTCCATAGTTCTCCATCTTAGTCTTAGGAGCACCACCATGAAGTGCGTCAACACCAAGTAAACGCATCAATTTAGCAATCACAATCATAGACATTGAAAAATCCTTAATTTCACCCATATCATACACACCCGGACCACTCTCTCTATCAAACAAACTATGCATTGCCCTATGTGCATGTATAGCTAAACCAGGATTCTTTAACCTCATGGTATGAACTGCACTAAATCCAGTAACAACAACATCCATCATCATCCACCTACCACCAGCAGACTTAATCATCTCAGCTCTTTCTAACATCACATCAATATTGCTATGCGTCACATTACAAAGATAGAACTTCTTTTTACCAGTCTTTCCCTCAATATCCTTTCTCACCTTGTGTATCTCCTCCACCCTATCCTCAAACTTACTAAAATGTAAACTAGTTAAGTTCTCATCATCCTTAATACCCTGATACTCACCATCCGCTGCTGTGAACAATATCTTAGCAAGATTAGCCTGTTCCTTAGCAGTCCTACCAACCTTTGGCTTAGGTACAGTACAAAGGATAGGGCCAGTAGGAATCCCTAACAAATCCCTCATATCATCTATACCAAATGCAGGACCTGGCATAGACTCTACCCATTCTCTTGGGAATCTCACATCAAGACACCTAAAAGCCTTTAGCATCTTCATACCATCGATATTACCAACAACACCTGCAAGTAAACCAGAGAGATTTCCTGTCTCAAACAGCTCCTTCTTGTAAGCAATCTTAAAGGTCTTTGTCTGAGGATCCAAATCAAACGCTACAGCCCTCATTTTCTCTGCCATCTTCACCCCACTATCCTTCCCATCATAGACCTTAGTCCATGTACCAGTAGAACTCTCTGCTGCACAAGCAGCCACAGCAGTCTCAAATTTATCCATACCAATACCATCAGATAGTTCAATATCCAAAAGGGATATTACATAATCCTCATCGGGATTTTTCGGTTGCCAACCCTTAGGAGCAATATATCCAGAATGATATGGATCACTTGTGTCCTGTTTCTTATCAAACATCATAGACAGTATGTTTAGAAATAATATTGATATATAATACAACCATGATTGAACACTTTGCAAATACACACAATCTCCCTAAATACAAAATAGACCAGTTTAACAACCAATACTACAAACAAGCTATCCCTTCATTCGACAAACTCTCTACTTGGTCCAAAGAGTTAAGAGAATTACTCAAACAAGAAGTCGAGTTCTCTACTTTGACCCATATCAAGGATAACCATTCCTCAGATGGGAAGACTATCAAGACGGAATTCAAAACTAAGGATGGTTTCGATATTGAGGCTGTATTAATGCAATACAGCGACGGTAGAAACTCAGTATGTGTAAGCTGTATGAGTGGTTGCCCTGTAGGCTGTTCCTTCTGCGCTACTGGGAAAATGGGCTTCCACCGCAATCTAACCTATAGGGAGATTGTAGATCAGATACTCCATTTCCAGAGAATGCTTGTACCTAAAGGCAGAAGAGTCACAAATCTCGTATATATGGGTATGGGCGAACCTATGCTTAACCTTACAAACATTGAGAAATCAATAGATATTGTCAATAATATGGACAAACTGAGTATAGGAATTAGACATGTAACAATCTCCACAGTAGGCTATGTTCCACAGCTCAAAGAATTCTTTAGTAAAGGATACATTCCACGACTCGCTATCAGTCTACATGCACCCAACCAAAAACTGCGTGCTTCAATTATGTCAACAATCTCCAAACTATACCCTCTAGAACAACTTATGGAGTTTGCTACCTGGTACGAAGATACTTACAACAAGCGTATCACATACGAATATACCTTGATCAAAGGCATAAATGATCAACCTGAGCATGCAATTGAACTCTCACAACTACTCTACAAGAGATTAGCCTTTGTAAATCTCATCAAATTTAATACATACAAAGATATTGATTACGAGGCTTCTTCAAACAATACAGTAGACCGATTTAGGAAAGTCCTTGAGAACAGGGGTATTAACACAACAACTAGACGCTCAATGGGTAGTGATATTGGTGGAGCTTGTGGTCAATTACATCCTACTAACAGTAGTAATACCTAGTAGATTGAGTCCAGCACTCATGATTTGTGCAGTAGCATCCACTAAAGCAAGTAAAAACTTTTGATCCTCTTCCTCAGCGTTCAGAACATTTACATTTTGATAAAATCTATTGAAACTTTGACCCAATTCAAACAAATATGTACATATCGTACTAGGAGAATAGTTAGTAGAGGCGTTAAGCACTACTTCTTGGGCCTTGCCAATATACCTCATAAGCTCTACTACCTCGACACTCTTCACCTTCTTCTCGGAACACGAAGAACTATCATACTCTACCTTGCAGGAATTAATAATAGACACAGCTCTGGTGTAGACATACATCAGATACGGACCAGTATCTCCATCAAACGCAATATCTTTACTTAGATCAAACACAATGTTCTTGCCTACAGAAACCCGTAGAAAGGCGTATTTAATAGCAGACATAGCAATCTTCTGAGCTAAATCATCAATATCCTCACCCTTTACTTTCCCATTCTCTTTCATCAAACTAGCTACAGACTCTTTTGCTATAGATAGGAGATCTTCTGCATTAATAATCTCACCTTTCCTACTAGACATTTTCTTCATTCCAGGAAGCACTATCAAGCCATGGGGAGTATGCCTAGACACTTTAGCAATCTCGGGGAGGAGTTTGCCAAGGGCGTCCAATACCACTTTGAAATAAGGCATTTGTTCCATTCCTGTAATCATAATCGACTCGTCCCACTTACCCTTAGAACTTTTACTCTTTGCCAGCCCCAGCTCTTTTGCCTCATAGGTCGGTAGACCAAACTGATTAACAAAGACTCGTGTATGAAGTCCTTTATCTGGATCTCCTTCATAGATAATTGCACCATCATCTTTCTTAAATATCCCATTACCAATATTCTCTAAAACCATTTTGTATCCCTGCTCACCTACTTCTCCTTCAAAAAAGTAGTAATCAAACTTAGTACCAAGAGTCTCATATATCTCCTCAAAGTACTCTAAGCACCACTTACGACCCTCTACATACCATTCACTCACCCCCAGATTCTCTAGCCCTTTAAAATCTTTCTGGGGAATTGAAGGATAGCAGATTTGATATAGATAGTAGTTAATATCCTGAATTTTCTCTATAGCTTCCTCATCCTCTAACTCGTCATAGTACTCAGATCCTAACTGATATGCTTTGCCTAGCCATTCAACCCTATCAAAAAGAGATAACTTTCCAATATCTTTAAACAATAGGCTCTCTTCCTTAAGTTTCTTCTCAATTCCCCACATAGTTTTAGCAACATGAAGCCCTACATCTCCTTGGTAATTAGCCCTCTTCACATTAGCCCCTGTAGCTTCTTGTAGTCTTGAGAAGGATTCTCCTACAATATTGGTGTATAGATGACCCACATGCATCATTTTGAATGGATTGGGGTCTGTGTACTCAATTAAGATATCTTTACCCTCTTTAGTGCCAGATTTAAGGTATTCTACTCCTCCCATATCCAATATTTTCTTAATCTCTCCTTGTAGATATGCAGTAGAAAGGAAGAAGTTAATAAAGCCGGGGCCTGCTACCTCAACTTTCTCAATATCAAGAGTTTTCTCTAGGCTATCTACTATACTTTGTGCTATCTCTCTAGGACTTTTATCTCCCTTAGAAGCCAATCTCATCGCTACATTAGTAGTGTAATCCCCATTTGAGAAATCGTTTGTTTGTTCTACTACAAGGTCTTTAATATCAATCTCAATATCAAGATTCGAAAGAGACTGGATTATGAGGTCTTGTATTGTAGTTTTAATCATATGAACATTTTAGCATATATATACGCACCCGGAAGGAGTCGAACCCTCAACCCTCGGTTCCGAAGACCGATGCTCTATCCAGTTAAGCTACGGGTGCTTAGGATATTGAACATTCTATCACAATACGTACCTGGCCGGAATCGAACCGACAACCTTTGGTTCCGCAAACCAATGCTCTATCCAGTTGAGCTACAGGTACTTAATATTGCTATTCTACAATATAATCACCATATTCCCAAGTAAGAATATATGGGACACCCACCTCTACAAAATTATCCAATGCCTCAATATGAGGATGCCCAAACCTATTCTCCTCTCCACAACTACAAATAGCAAACTTAGGAGATGTCGTAATTAGGAACCCATAGCTAGACGCAGTCTTTGAACAGTGGTGCCCTGCTTTAAGAATATCGATATCAGCAACATATGACCTAGAGTGTTCTAACAATAGTTTCTCAACCTCTACTTCAGCATCACCCATTAACAAAACCCTCTTATCCAACCATTCTACCAACATTACAATTGAATCATTATTCAAATTCCTATCCAATTCCCCCACTCTAGGCCACAAAATATCAATATGGATACCACCATACTCCAAAGTATCCCCCATACTCACATCAATATGATTAAACTCTCTAAACTCGCTACAAAGATCTGTACAATTAACAGACAATACAAATAACCCTACCTCGTAACTCTCAAGTAAATACTTAATACCCATGTAGTGATCACTATGCATATGAGTGATAACTACAACATCAATCACCCTATCATCCCACTCCATATACTCCCCCATCCTATACACCACCGTATCATCCTCCCCACCATCTACCAATATTTCAAAATCACCCTTCTGTATCAATATACTATCCCCCTGCCCTACATCAAATATTACAATACGCTCATGGCTCTGCCTCACACTCAAAACATATACACCACAAAAGACCCACACTACACACTCTAGTATCCTCAATACCTTAGAAACTGTAATATTTTTTAACATAGTAATTCTCCTCGTCAGTAGGATAAAAATACATACAAAAGAAAATAAGAAACAAACCAATTACTACCCCTACAAGCGAATTCTCAACATCAATGTAACCCCACTGCAAAGCACCAAAGAAAGAAACTGTCTTTTCAAAAACCTTTAGTTGGAAATATGGGATAGAAAATAGATAATGACCGATAGTGCGGGATATGAATGAAAAGACTAATGCTACAACACCATACAACATCGTAGAGCCAGTAAGAGGCAATATTATCACATTAGCAAATACAGACACTAAGGAAACCTTACCAAAGATTGATATAGAAACAGGAAGTGTAGCCAAAGTACAACTAAGAGTACTAAGAAAGAAGTCCTGAACCCAACTAAACACCTTCTTAATACCAAAAACCCTCTTCACACACTCCGCCATACTAGGCATAAGATATACTAACCCCAATGTAGCCAATATTGATAACTGAAAACCAATATCAAACAAAATCTTAGGATTAATCAATATTAATATGAGAATACCCATTGGTATCAATATATGTATATTCCTAACATTCCCTGAAATCAACGCCAATATTGTAATAGAGCCCATAACAGTAGCACGAAGTATAGAGGCACCTAACCCACTAAAGATACAAAACAGCCATATTGCAACGAGAGAAAATATTAAACTCGATTTCTTTTTTAAGAACCCCGATAACCTACTACACAACAATATTAATATCGTCACATTGTACCCAGAAGCAGCAATAATGTGGGTAGTACCACTAATACGCAAATAATTCTCGAAATCCTCACTAAACGCCCTCTCTGATCCAAACAATATACCCACTAACAACGAAGATTGTGGTTCTGGCAGATTCATATCAATATTCCGACTTAGAATATCTCTAAACTCCCTAAGAGCTCTCTTGAGAGAAAGAACATAACTAGATATATCGAAATAGTTCATCTCGTACTCACACTTTCCAAAACACAACCTATTACCATATAGAAAAATATCTTTATTTCTGAGATACCCTCGATAATCAAAGTCTTGAAAGTTTTCAGGCACCGATAGCTCACCATACACCTCACACACATCCCCAATTTTTATATTCTCGAACCAATTTACATACCCAATACCCTTCACCCCCTCATATTTGAAAACAATCTCTTGCTTATCCCCCTTGCTCTTAGACACCTCCCCAATTTCTATAAAGAATGGCTCATTTACCTCTGTGAAACCTTCAATATCCCCTCCATTCTGGAAGTCTTTACTTACACACAACACCAAGCGTAAGAGTAGTAATACCAACACAAACAAAATTTGAACAGTACTTCTACTACCCAAACCCTCCCTTTCTTGCCTCCGTGAAAATTCCACACAGTAGACAATTACACATACAATGTTCACTAGTACAGAAATAGAGATAAAGATAAGCAGTTTTCTTAAATCATACTCCTCTGTAAAATAATGGTAGTAGATTTTCAGAGATACCCAATCAATGAAAATCGCAAAAAGGGAAATAGACAGAATCGGAATATCTCTAACATATTCAAATATGAGTATGGAACATTTATACAAATAAATAAATTTTTGTATTACATTCTTCATCTAATAGACACATATGTCATCCTTAAACTTTTCATAGGTTGCCTCCCCTATTCCACTCACATTTAAAATGTCGGATGTTTCACTATAAGGTCTCGCATCTATAATCTTTTGTGCTGTAGATTCCCCTATACCATCTAGTTGTGTTAATTCTTCTATACTAGCAGTATTAATATTCACACATGTAGTAGTACTACCAGTAGTATCACCTCCACTATTTGCCGTGCTACCAGTGTTTGCGACTTTATCAATATATTGTAAACTCTTTATCTCACAATATACATCCTCTTGAAAAGGTATATATATTTTCTGATGATCACTGAGCGAAGATGACAAGTTCATACTCATTGATACAAATTTTTGAGCAATACCTTTAGTGAACCCTTTCGCCTGATAAACAGCGTCTATGATAGTACTACCCTCTTCAAGGCAGTAAACACCCGGAGACTCTACTGCACCAGCGATATCGACAATGACACTACACTGTGATACTGGGAGTGAAACACTCTTGCCTAATGTATCCTTTTCGTCTACAATCCCTTCTTTCTCTCCTACAACATCTACAGTGGACTCTCCCTCTTGTTCCGCAACCTGTAACTCATCACATTCACAAATTGGCTCTGGAAAAAACAGTAATACTACACATACACCCACTAAAAAACCAACTACAAAAGATACTAAGAGGAATATTAGAAAGTTTTTATCTTTTTGTTGATCCATAACTACATTTTAACAAGCAGTTATGAACTTTCGATGAACCCAGCTATTTCTCAACAATAAGTATAGAGCTTATAGTCACATCATTGCGTGGTGTATATCCATCTACTACAACTTTCTCTATCACATCAACAACCGCAAATCCACTAATTACCCTACCCATTACAACATATCCTCCAAGTTGAGAAGTATCTCCACCACTAGGAACTATGAAGAATTGACTTCCATTCACCATAGACATAGAGTATTCTTTCATCTCTATATCATTTACATCACTCTCCAATACATATCCTGGATTACCATTACCGTCTCCTAGATGATCTCCAGCTTGTATCACAAAGTCCTTAATTACCTTATGGAAGGTAAGGTCGTTATAGAAGTTCTTTTTTGCTAGAAAGATAAAACTATTTACAGCATTTGGGGATTCTTCTTCATACAGCTCTACCTCAATATCACCATATATGGTTTTTATTATTGCTTGATAATCAACCCCTTTCTCTATCATAGCTTCTGGTTGGCTATACAGTCCGATCACTATAGGAGTTGGACTTACGACATCACTATTCATAAAGAATATCCCTACTACAGACATAACTAGTAAACCCAATGTCAGAAGCAGTATCTTTTTATTACTCTTTACAATATCTTTTGCAAATTCCATATACTTAACAATATTAATTTACAATCATTCATCACCTGCCCACCAGAGATCTTGTATTTCTCCATCATTAAACCACTTACCATGTCTCATTATCTGCTCTGTGGTAGGCCCATCTCTAGTGTAGTCAATGTCTACTTGGGTAAGATATAGATTTAGATTAGGATTACTATCCCACTTTGTGAATATAGACTCATATTGTACATACTGAATATCTTCAACTTGTGTAAATGTAGCTCCACTAGAATCTCCAAAGTAAGAAGCTCTCCTAATGTCATCTAACCAAAGACTAGCTCCTACACTCGTTGTTCTTCTTAATGTAAAATCCGTCACAGCATTACTATCCTCATCCAACAAATACCTTATATCAACATATTCTCTTTGCCACTTAAATACGGTAGCTTCTACTGTAAACCCACCAACAGGAAATGTACTACTACTATCCCAAGAACCTACTGTAGAAGCTCCTGTACTCGTGTTTACACTAGCTATCTCCCCCTGAGCTATGTATGTAGTACCACCGTAGTTTTCTTTTACAACAATTGTCTCCCCTACATCTATATGTTCAATATATGACGTACTATTATGTGATCTCTCATCTATACTAAAAGATGTATCACCACTCCCTGTAATGAGATTACCACTTTGAAGATCTGCTTTAAAATTCACAGTGATTGGATATGTCCTACTCCCTATTTCATACGCTTGACGAATATCATCAGCACTACGAACAACAGCATCTATACGAACCTCATCAAGCATACCATCCCATATCTGATCATTAGCAGCACCACCAATCAAATTATCACCTGTAGTTGACCACAAAGTTTCGGGAGCAGACATAGCACCTGCCAAAACCCCATCAATATATACTCGTAGAGAAGCACCCTCTTTTACACACACTACGTAGTGCCACATTCCCACCTCAAGATTACCCAAAACGTTTGAAGTATGGGTCCAAGTCGATCCATTACCACTTAAGCGAACTGCCACCTGCGTACCATACTGTCCAACAGAAGCCACTAGCTCCTCTTGGAAAACACTATGGTAGGCCAAGTCTGTAGAATTTGTATAAATCCAAGAACTTATCGTAAAGTTAGCATTATTATCTACCAAATTTTGGTCCCCCAGATTAACTACATCATCACTCTCACCAAAACTCCTAGCCTTTCCGTATACACCATCTACTGTGCTAGCATCACTTGGGATAGCACCATCACAACCATTATCACTACTATCACAAACATCATTAGTCCCACCACTACATGTATTATTATGCTCTTCGTCCATATGCCAAAACCCTTCTGTATCACTGTCTATTTCATAATTAGCATACCTACTCTCTCCATATATCAGCTCCATATTAGTCCCCAGTTCATCACTGGCTACCCAAAAGGGAAGCATACTCTCATTACTAATATCTACACTACCAATAGAATTTGTCGACCTATCGTATTTACCCATAGAGTACATAGCATATATATCGGATTCTGATATTCCATTAGCATAAATTCGTAAATCATCAATCTTTCCATCAAAGAAGTATGATGAATGATCCCCAAGAGAGCCAACTGTCCAACCAGCAGGTAGAGAGTACTCACTATATGACTTACTAAAACTATATACACCATCAATATAGAGTCTCGCCATACTAGAACCACTATCAAATACAATACCCACATGTGTCCAGTCTGTTGTTGCTGTAATATTTGCACCACCAGTATTCCAATCGCTGGTAGCAATCCCCATATCCCATTTACTGTCATATATTCCAAAATATGCTCTATTATCCGCCGAGCTGAGAAATGTCTGTGTCGTAGCTACAGTATCAGTTTTCACCCACATAAAGATAGAGAGATCGTCTGTACCAAGATTATATTCAGAACCTATGGAACTCATAATATAATCATCTGTACCATTAAAGTCTCTAGCATAACCTACAACCCCATCAACAATACCAGTAGCAAGATTGGTACCGTTAATCTCCCCATTATGTTCGTTCCCACTACTATCAAAGATATCATCACCTGCGAGATCACCATTAGTTTCATTAAGATTATAATATAATATCAAGTTTTCACCTACAATATCTTCTTGTTTCATTTGTATACTCGAACCGTCTAATTGTGACATGTCCGAAGAACTTGATACTGTATTTTCATCACTAAAACTTATATCTATAGCTATTTCTGGCACCAGAACACTACCACTATTCACATCCCACTTATTAATAGAATAATTATCCCCATAGTACATCCTAAACATAGTATCAATACTACTACTCACGCTCGGTATCTCAACCCATGCTACAACTTGCCCTGTACTTGGCACATATTCCTCTATCTCATGGTCATACTGCATAGTGCCTACATTGTTTGTAAAGTAGATATCCCCCCCATCTAGCTGTGCAATATGCCCACCATTAGCTATACTCTTGAAATCATTGTTAACTACGGATACACGTACAGAAACATTAGTAAGCGTATCATCTACCTGATCACTCCCTATAGTTAGCGTCTTGTAGTATTCGTATGTGAGCGGAATTTCACTACCACTCCAATCCGACCATGCACTACCATCAGTACTTGTCTTATACCTAAACTCTATATTACCAGAGTTATAATTAGAAAGAATCTCAGAAGAAGTAAGTATTCTAGAATATATTGATACTGTATCCATTATTCCACTGTAATTTCTACCAAGAAATAGATTAGCACTGGCATCACTTACAGCGTCTCCTTCAGGACCGCTCTCCTCTGTCACAGGTATAGAGATACCATTGACATACCACAAAGGGATATTACCTACAGAGGAGTTGTCATAAGTAATAACAATATTATGCCACTTACCCAAAGGTATAGAAGTTAGAGGAACTGACCATCTCCCATTTGACATAGAAAAGTTTTGCCCAAAAACACATCTACTATTTGTCTCATCAAAAGCTACAGACCACACATTACCTTTATTCATTAGTTGAGGAGAATCCGCATCACTAATATATGAATCTGCCTTTATCCAAAAAGATACAGTTTTGGTAGCAATATCATCAATACTTACATCACTTCCCACATTAATATAGTCATTATCACCATCAAACATCAAAGCTCCATCTCCCCATCTTCTATTGTTACTAGTCCAACCACTACCTATAGCTACATCTTGCTCAGTAGTGGCCATACCTGTAAGTGCCCCATCGCAATTAGCACCACAACTACCTTCATTACCAGCTGTAGTACCTCCTGTTTCATTGAAATTCCATTTAGCTACCAAATTAGTGGCACTATATGGTGTTTCCCCACCATGAGTACTAGCACCATACTCCGTCCACCTCATACTATCTAAATCGCTAACATCATTGAAATCTACTTTGGAAGATCTGTAAACACCAGAGCTCTCCCCTACTAATTCTACCTTAGGTCCAATTACCACCTTCGTATTATAGGTATACCCACTATCAAACTCTACTGTGGCATCATGTACAATACTAGGATCTATTCTGACAGGAAAAACTCTATCTTGACTAAATAACCAGTCAGGATCCAGCGTAACAACTACCTCATAGTTCTCCCCTTCCAAATGGTTAATAACCATATCTACATCATTTGTCCTAGCTTCAGTATAATCTACTGCAAAACTAGGTAGAAAATGAGCAAGATAGTTACCATCAGCATCAGTAAGATAGTATGTAGTCTCTACTGCATTCCAAGCTTCATTCATCACCACACCCTCATCCAATGTAAGATCGAAAACAAATTCATTCAATGGAAGTAGACACTCACTATCCACTCCACAACCAGAAGTATACTCGTCCATATTACGTATGATTATCTCTTCTTTAACACCCATCCCCTCCAATATCTGATACTCTACATCGATACCCGGATATACATCCTTATTTATCACTGTTTTCTTTGATTGAGGATTGTCATCAAACTCCCCTAACAACCTACCTACCTCGATTACTTCGGTGTCTGTTTTAACATCCTCTATTGCCATCCCTTCAATAACCGATACAATCTCTTGACCAATATCTTTAGCAAAATCACTATTTGTTTCACCAAACCTTACCTCTGTCAAACGCATTTCAAAACCACGTTTCTGACTAAAAACACTCTTCACTCTATCCCACACAGTTACCTCTTTTTGTTCAAATGGGTTACTTGTATCACTTTTACTCTCAAAGCGTACATATTGAGTATTTACATCTGATATATCACCAAAGCCTACTTGAAATTGAGGATTTACATTCTCAAAAAGATAACCTCCGTTACTAGGGGATATGTTATCGTTTGGTTTTGGAGAAAGTATACCTATTAATATAGCAACTATACACACCAGTACTACAGGTACTAAACTATAGACAAGCTCCTTCCTGTACCTTTTGAGATATTTAACTGTTTTGGATAAGTTTTCATTCATTACAAGGCTCGAGTATAGTTAATATCAATATCACCCACTCGACTGTAGCTGTCGTTTCCAGAGTACATCCTTATTAATACTAAGCATGTCTCTCCAGCGGCATTACAATCCCCAAGGTCTGCTCCTGCTATAGTGGTTGTAGTCCATGTAGCTGCAGTAGAACTATACTTATCTGTACTACTCCCATCCACTACACTAGAACTTTCCTCGTATACATAAAAGTCTAGTTTGTTATTGTTATTGGTATTAGCTTCAGTTGCATAGTGGAATGTAAATGCGTTAGTACCCCAACTTACGAAATCGCTAGGTAGTGTAAATCTAAGGCGTATATCGTAATCATTTAGAGAGGTCTGACTACTATTCCATTGGTAGTAGTTCATAGAGTTGGCTACTGATCCTTCTGCGTCTGAGGTCATAGCTCCCTTATTATCACTACCATCTGATGCCAATACCGAACCAGCGTACTCTGCGGAAATGGTCATAGTTTTAGATCTATCAGCTAATGGTATCCAATTTGTACCATCATTACTAAATTCTAATTGGTCGTCTGTTGTATTGTAACGGATATTTCCACTGTCTCCGTTAGAACCTATTTCAATTTCTCCCTGAGCGTATATGTCTTTCCATCTGGTAGTTGTATTACCTATATCGTATGTATTGTTTGTAGTAGATTCAAGGCTACCTGTGAGAGTCATAGTGCCTGTACTAGCAACCTGTATCCTTATTGTACCTTCTCCATCTGCAAGAATAATGTTGTTACTTAAATCTGAAGCAAGCCCTGTCACATTAGCACCTAGGACTGTATTGTAGTCCCCTGTCGTAATGCCTCTTCCTGTATTGTAACCCATAGCTGTATTTCCAAGACCTGCTGTTATGTCGTAGAGAGAACCGTAACCAGTAGCTGTATTCTGATATCCAGTAGTATTAGCATGTCCAGAATCAATACCTAAGAAGGTATTGTAGTATCCTTCACTTCCTATTGTATGACTTAGATTTCCTCCTCCGTTTCCATATATTATAGATCCTGTAAAACCGTCTTCTACTTGAGCATTGTAAATGGTTTGATCTGTAATCCCAAATATTTGTTCATTTAGTTCTTGCACTGCATTTACTAATGGTACTACAAAGGTTGCATAACCTAAGGAGTAATAGTCGTTTTCGTTAGCAGGCCTATTCAATCCACTAAACTCTATGCCTTGGAGTGCTGCTTCCACTTCTTGAGCGATAAAGCCGGTGTATTCAATCCCTTCATTGCCTTCAATGAAGTTGAAAGTGACAGGTCTTAGTCTATTAATAAAGTCAAGACCAAGATCACTATCAATTACATTCTCTTTCATCCGAGCGTCGGAAAGATTAGACCATACAACTTGTCCACCAATTCGGGTAACAGTAGTATTACCTATTCTTACACGGTTACTAGCAGTAACGAGAGCATTGTACCCAAGTGCCATGGCGTTGGTAAGATTATTGGCAGAGACATCGGCATTCTGTCCTAGCCCCGTGTTGTAACTTCCTGTAGTGTTAGTCGTAAGAGCAGTTACACCAGTAGCTGTATTGCGCTGTCCTGTGGTATTGTTATCAAGAGCATTATATCCAGCGACAGTATTACGAGCCCCAGAGGTATTGGAGCGAAGAGGACCATCACCAATTGCAGTATTAAACTGCCCTGTGTTGTTAGCTGCTGTAGCACTTCCCCTCAGTGCCTCATAACCAACGGCAGTGTTGTAAGTACTCCTACCTGTTGTTCTATCATCTGCGTATCGCATTGAACTTATTCCAATTGCAGTACTTCTCTGATTTGCTACATTGGAATAAAGAGCATGAGAACCCACGGCTGTATTGTAACCTCCTGTATTGGAATAAAGAGCAGAATAACCCAGCGCAGAATTATAATGATATGTGGCGTTGGAATAAAGAGACCCTTCTCCTATTGCAGTATTACAAAATCCGGTGGTATTGCTATAAAGAGCATTTCCCCCCAGTGCAATGTTCTGATTTCCAGAGGTGTTGGAAAAGAGAGCACTATCTCCAATAGCGGTATTGTATCGTCCTGTGTTATTCGCTGCAGTAGTACTTCCCCTTAGTGCTTCATAACCAACAGCAGTATTGTAAACATCCCTGGGTATCAGTGTTCTATCATCTGCATAATACATTGCTCTAGTACCAAACGCCATACTCCTATTATTTGCCACATTAGAATAAAGAGATTGATAACCAAAACCTATATTACCACCTCCTATGGTATTATCAAAAAGAGACTGGTAACCAGTAGCTGTATTATTAGCTCCCGTTGTATTGGAATAGAGAGATTGATAACCACTAGCTGCGTTCTGGTATCCTGTGGTGTTATAGGCAAGAGAGTTATACCCACTGGCAACATTATGATATCCCGTAGTATTAGTAAACAGGGAGAATACACCAGTAGCTGTATTGCCATACCCCGAAGAGTTAGAGTGGAGAGAACTGTCACCAATAGCAGTATTGTGTTGCCCCGTATTGTTGGCTGCTGTAGTACTTCCCCTTAGTGCTTCATAACCAACAGCGGTATTGAAAGTGTTTCTACCTGTTGTTCTATCGTCTGCATAATATATGGCGGCATATCCTATGGCAGTACTTCTACCGTTTGCTACATTCTCGTAGAGAGAGTCTCGACCAGTAGCTGTGTTGTAACTTCCTGTAGTATTATCATAAAGAGCTCGACGGCCAGTAGCTGTGTTGGAATGTCCTGTGATATTAGAATAGAGAGAACCATAACCAGTAGCTGTGTTGTTATATCCCGTGGTATTCACATGTAGGGAAGTAGCACCAGTAGCTGTATTGTTATATCCTGTGGTATTAGCACTCCCAGAACCTATACCTAAGAAGGTATTGTACCATCCCTCATCTCCTGATGTATGACTCAGATTTGTTCCCCCATTCCCATAGATTAAGGATCCTGTAAAACTATCTTCTGCTTGAGCATTGTAAATGGTTTGTTCTCCATCTATCTTTATCATCTGTGATATATCTATATCTCCGCCACTCTCTATCTTGAGTCTCTCTAAGTTATTTGTAAGAAAACTCAAAGCAAAAGCATCTGTATTACCCAACGTCCTATCTGCTCCCCCTGCCTCTCCTCCATCTGAGTAGTCTCCACCACTACCTGCCGTTGACCAACTCAATGCTCCACTACCATCGGTAGATAGTATTTGTCCGTTTGTACCGTCGGCTGTTGGGAAGGTATAAGTACCATTGAATGTAATGGCTCCTCCACTCTCTATCTTAAACCTTACTACATTGTTTGTAAGAAAGCTTAATGCATAATTATCTGTATTACCCAATGTTCTATCTGCAGTCCCTGCTTCTCCTCCATCTGAGTAGTCCCCTCCTCCTCCTGCACTTGACCAACTCAATGCTCCACTACCATCGGTAGATAGTATTTGTCCGTTTGTACCGTCTGCGGTTGGGAAGGTGTAAGCTCCGTTGAATGTAATTGCTCCTGTACTTGACGACTGAATTCTTATATTACCCTCACTGTCTGCTATGATTACATTGTTACTCAAATCTGCAGTTAATCCTGTCACATTTGCTCCAAGGATTGTATTGTAGTCTCCTGTGGTGATACCTCTACCTGTATTGTAACCAATGGCTGTGTTTTGAAAGCCCACTGTTACATTCTCGAGAGCAGTATGACCAATACCTGTGTTCCCAACCCCTGTAGTACTAAGAATGAGGGCACCGCGACCAAAAGCCGTGTTGTAATATCCTGTAGTGTTGTTACTAAGACTCCCTGAACCAGTAGCTGCATTATGATATCCTGAGGTGTTGTCCCCAAGAGAAGAGTTTCCAACAGCTACGTTTTGCTGTCCCGTGGTATTAGAGGAAAGAGCCAGATAGCCAACAGCTACGCTGGAGTTTCCTGTGGTGTTAGAATAGAGACTGAAAGGCCCAATTGCTGTATTGTATTGTCCTGTATTATCAGCTGCCGTAGTGCTCCCCCTTAATGCTTCATAACCAACAGCAGTATTAAAAGTGTTTCTTCCTGTTGTACGATCATCCGCATAATACATTGCATTATACCCTATTGCCGTGCTTCTGCTGTTTCCTACATTAGAGTAAAGAGTTTGATACCCACTAGCTGTATTACCATATCCCGTGGTATTAGAGTAGAGGGAACGATAGCCGGCAGTGGTGTTGTAATATCCCGTGGTAGTAGAATCTCCAGAATCAATACCTAAAAATGTATTGTACCACCCCTCACTTCCTGCTGCATGACTTAGATTCGTTCCTCCATTTCCAAAAATTAGAGATCCTGTAAAGCCATCTTCTGCTTGTGCATTGTATACAGTTTGTTCTCCATCTATCTTTACCATATGGGCTATATCTATATCTCCTCCACTCTCTATCTTGAACCTTGCTATATTATTCGTAAGAAAACTCAAAGCAAAAGCATCTGTATTACCCAATGTCCTATCTGCAGTCCCTGCTTCTCCTCCGTCTGAGTAATCTCCACCACCACCTGCTGCTGACCAACTCAATGCTCCACTACCATCGGTAGATAGTATTTGTCCATTTGTTCCGTCTGCGGTTGGGAAGGTGTAAGCTCCATTGAAAGTTATTGCTCCTGTACTTGATGATTGGATTCTTATATTGCCCTCACTGTCTGCTATGATTACATTATTACTCAAATCTGCTGCTAATCCTGTTACATTAGCTCCTAGGATTGTATTGTAGTCTCCTGTGTCAATACCTCCTCCAGTATCATAACCTATTGCTGTATTATCATGACCTTCGGTTACATCCCCGAGGGAATAATAACCAGTAGCTGTATTATTATATCCTGTGGTGTTCATAGAAAGAGAATCAAAACCAATAGCTGTGTTGTCGTACCCTGTAGTATTGTCAACAAGAGAAGACGTTCCAATAGCTGTATTACCCTCTCCTGTTGTGTTAACGTAGAGAGCTTCGGAACCAATGGCAATATTGGAATCACCACTGGTATTGGCATTGAGAGCAAGTTCGCCTATAGCAATATTGAAATCTCCTACTGTATTAGCATGAAGCGTGTTATATCCAGTAGCTGTATTACTATGTCCCGTGGTATTTGCACTTCCTGCCCCAATACCTAAAAATGTATTGTAATATCCATCATTCCCTGCTGTATAACTCAGATTCGTCCCACCATCTCCATATATTAAACTCCCTGTGAAACTGTCTTCTGCTTGTGCATTGTAAATGGTTTGTTCTCCATCTATCTTTATTGTTTGAGATATATCTATATCTCCTCCACTCTCTATCTTAAACCTCTCTATATTGTTTGTATGGAGACTCAAAGCAAAAGCATCTGTATTACCCAATGTTCTATCTGCAGTCCCTGCTTCTCCTCCATCTGAGTACTCTCCGCTTCCTTCTGCTGCCCAACTCAATGCTCCACTACCATCGGTAGATAGTATTTGACCGTTTGTACCATCTGCTGTTGGGAACGTATAAGCTCCATTGAAAGTAATTGCTCCTGTACTTGATGATTGTATTCTTATATTACCCTGTCCATCTGCTATGATTACATTATTACTTAAATTTGCACTTAGTCCTGTCACACCAGCTCCAAGGATTGTATTGTAATCTCCTGTAGTAATACCCCTACCTGTGTTGTAGCCTAGTGATGTATTGTGGGTACCTTCCGTTACATCGTGAAGCGAGTACCTTCCTACGGCTGTATTGAACTCTCCTGTTGTGTTAGAGTAGAGAGCAATACGACCGACAGCTGTATTATAACTTCCTGTTGTATTAGAATAGAGGGTCTCGTTACCAATAGCTGTGTTTTGAAGCCCTGTTGTGTTGGAATAGAGAGACTGATAACCCACAGCTACATTGCTCTCCCCTGAGGTGTTGGAAAAGAGTACGCTATCACCAATAGCTGTATTATATTGTCCTGTATTATTCGCTGCGGTAGTACTGCCATGCAACGCCGTATGGCCAATCGCAGTATTGTAAGTAAGCCTACCCGTCGTTCTATTGTCTGCATAGTATAATGCTGAATAACCTACTGCAGTACTTCTATGATTTGCTACATTATGAAAAAGAGAGCTCTGACCACTAGCTGTATTCTGATATCCAGTAGTGTTGGAGCGTAGGGCATTAGTACCAAAAGCTGTGTTGAAGTATCCTGTGGTATTAGAGTAAAGAGTTCCCGAACCAATAGCTGTACTTCGATTCCCAGTTGTATTAGTAAGCCCAGCATTAATACCTACGAAGGTATTGTAATATCCCTCATCTCCTGCCGAATGACTTAGACTTGCTCCTCCATTCCCAATTACCAAAGAGTTAGTAAAACCATCCTCTGCTTGTGCATTGTAAATGGTTTGTTCTCCATCTATCTTTATTGTTTGAGATATATCTATATCTCCTCCACTCTCTATCTTAAACCTTGCCACATTGTTTGTAAGAAAACTCAAAGCAAAAGCATCTGTATTACCCAATGTTCTATCTGCAGTCCCTGCTTCTCCTCCGTCTGAATAGTCTCCACCACTACTTGCAGCTATCCAACTTAATGCTCCACTACCGTCAGTAGACAGTACCTGACCATTAGCACCGTCTGCAGTTGGGAAAGTGTAAGTTCCATTGAAAGTTATTGCTCCTGTACTTGATGATTGGATTCTTATATTGCCCTCACTGTCTGCTATGATTACATTATTACTCAAATCTGCTGCTAATCCTGTTACATTAGCTCCTAGGATTGTATTGTAGTCTCCTGTGTCAATACCTCCTCCAGTATCATAACCTATTGCTGTATTATCATGACCTTCGGTTACATCCCCGAGGGAATAATAACCAGTAGCTGTATTATTATATCCTGTGGTGTTCATAGAAAGAGAATCAAAACCAATAGCTGTGTTGTCGTACCCTGTAGTATTGTCAACAAGAGAAGACGTTCCAATAGCTGTATTACCCTCTCCTGTTGTGTTAACGTAGAGAGCTTCGGAACCAATGGCAATATTGGAATCACCACTGGTATTGGCATTGAGAGCAAGTTCGCCTATAGCAATATTGAAATCTCCTACTGTATTAGCATGAAGCGTGTTATATCCAGTAGCTGTATTACTATGTCCCGTGGTATTTGCACTTCCTGCCCCAATACCTAAAAATGTATTGTAATATCCATCATTCCCTGCTGTATAACTCAGATTCGTCCCACCATCTCCATATATTAAACTCCCTGT
>Ga0255374_10005_pt1 | contig 37935 bp, 35 predicted proteins | sample ANMaggSeSYBR01H4_FD_182088 | JGI IMG/M metagenome (GOLD analysis project Ga0255374, IMG submission 182088) | Sediment cell enrichment communities from methane seep in Santa Monica Basin, California, United Staets - ANME aggregate JGI... | ecosystem: Environmental > Aquatic > Marine > Cold seeps >... | reverse complement strand
CATGTATAAAGACTTACTATCTCTACGAATGAATACTTATGGATGTTTATTGGGAAAATATGTTACACTGATAGTACTAACTGTCTTGATGATTTGGATGCTCCTGGGGAAACCCTGGCCATCAATTGACTTCAAGACTGATCGCGACCGTTTTGCGGAAGCGATTGCTACACAGCCGGTTCCTGAAGTAGCCCCTGTGGCAACGACTCCTAATCCCAGACAGCCTGAAAACACATCCGTTGCCGTTCTTAATAAAATCACAAACTCTGTTGATTTTGATGAGTACGGCGAATACACGATTGTGTTTGATAGCAACAGGGAGATGGACACCCTCGGCTGGTGGAATGGAAACCTCGTTCGCGCAGGTAGCAAGAATCTTGCAGACCTGAAACGCGACGGTGGAACGATTTCCTTTACCATGCCCCTAGACGGATGGATCAACAACTCGGCAGGTGAACTTTTCGTCGACAACGTTGAATGGGACTTAGGAAACTATGGAGAGGATCCGCAACAAGAAACTATGATCTATGCGGATCAAGTTATAACAGTTTCCTATCAAGCAGACAACGACTCCGCGGGCTTCCAGCTTTGGTTTTTAAATCAATAATGCTACCCAGCAACTAACCAAAGCTACCCCACTTTTTCACAGACCCTAGTGTGTAAAAACACAAAAAATCACCACACGCTAGAGTCTCTAAGACTATATTTGTCTTACTGATGAGTCCTTAAGGACGAAAGACTAAAAAAAGAAAATAATGTACAAAGAGATATCGAAAGATATCTCTTTTTTACTTAATAACCCACCTACCAAACTCATACACCCTCATAAACAATTTTGGAGGAAGAAAACTAATAAAAAAAACAATCCCTCTTTGTAAAAACCATATAACCCTCTCCCTAAAAGTAGGCCTAATATCTAAATTCTCTACAACCCATTTCCTCATCTCATGAGTCTTTCTAAAATGATCTACCATCTTACCCTGACTCTCTGTATTAAAAGTCATACGATATTTCAAAACAGTATCTGAGAGATTATGAAACTCTCCCTCCTGACTAAGTAAGAAAAAGAACTTAACATCCTCTACCTTCCACATATCCTCTGGATACAAACCAACACTCTCTACAGCATCTCTTCTTAACATAACTGCAGGATGTGCAAAAGGTTGAAAAAGAAACATATTCTTCTTTATATCCCTATCCTCTATCGCATACTCTCTCTTACCCGTAATCTTACCCTCCCCATCTATGATATCTATCTGACCACCCACTGCTACACATCTAGGATTGTTTTCTAGATACTCTACCTGCTTAGATATACGAGAAGGATACATAATATCATCTGCATCCATACGAGCTATATACTTACCCTTAGAAGCTCTAATACCTATATTTATTACATTACCCAAACCATTCTGCTTCTCTACAGAAAGAACTCTAATTCTTTCATCCTTACTCTCATACTCCCTTAATATTTCTAATGTACTATCCGTAGACTTATCATCTACTACCACTATCTCTAGAGTAGGGTGGTCCTGATTAAGACAACTCTCTATTGCCTCCCTTAAAAACTTCTCTCCATTATGTACAGGTATAACTATTGATACCAAAGGTTTACTCTTTTCCATTTCTTCTCTTTACTAAGTTAAAAAGTATTACAAAAAACTCTGTAACCAATATTGTATACCCAAGATATGCAAGAAGGTTAGGATAGTATATTACCCATATATTGTTGTAATCAGTATTAGATATATCCCAACCCTGCTTCCAACCATTTACAACAACCCTATCTTTCAAGATATGAGGGATATTGTTACCAAAGGAAATTGCTAACCAACCACTACTAGATGATTGTGGAATTGTGATTAAAGAATTAGTAGGCAACTGCTCTGGAAGAGAATATATTGTACTCTGCGAACCTCCACTATCCATTTCATACTCTACAAATCTTGTACTTGATTCAGGGACAAACTTAATATCTTCCCATTCACTTGGATATTTCATAACTACAAAGTTCTCTAATTTGTTTTGTGAAAGTTGCTCGTAGCTCACACTTCTGTATGAAAGATCTAATCTCTTATTACCAATACTCCTAAAGAAGTTTAAGTTAGAACCCTTTTCATTATCAAAAAACATATCCTCTACCCAACACTTGTCATCACTCGCATAAGTTAAACAGAGTGTAGATGGAATATTACTAATATTTTGTCCAGACCAATACCAAAGATATCTATCCAAACCCTTAGTATTGAAAAGGGTAGTATATTGATTTAAATACTGTCCCTGTACAGTCTGACTTATTCCATTATTCCATTCTACCTTAAGTTCCCCACCGTCTTGAGCATCATTCATCTTCCATATCATATTCTCTTTCGTAGAGGAAAAGTATATGTAACTACTATCTCCATATATCACAGGAATACTCAATGTGTACTCCTTGGTATTCTCCAAGAGAATACCTGCTTTGTATAAGGTCTCCTTATATGAAGAGACTGAAATCCTTTCGAGATTTGAGAGAATACTAATCTGTATATTTCTAAATATTGTTTCTACATCATCTAGCGTAGGAGAGTAAACATATATTGTAAGTGTCAAATCATCACTTTTATTTAACCTGTATGGAAGTAGGATCTCTTCTTGTCCTAGTTGATCCTCTGAATATATATATTTCTCTTCGTTTACACATTTCTCATATTGCTGAGAGTACAAACAGTATCCAACATATGTGTTTTCTGTAATATTTTCCCAATTAAGTTCTATCTTGGCTACACCACTTTCAAACAAATCTATACTAGAATATATACACGGAAGTTCAGAATCACCTGAAACAGAGAACCCTGAAGCCTGTCCTTGTAACTGTATAGAGATATCTTCTTCAAACTCTGTCCCAGAACAATTTCCTGCTTTACCATTTGAAGCAATATGTGAGGTCATATTATCTGTATTCCAATCGCCTTCTCTAACACCATATATTTGTATTAATTCCGTATATTGTATGTCCACCGAAACTCCTATTTCTAGTTGACTCTTTGTAAAAACTTTTTCTCCAACCATATAGTAATCATAGTCGACATTATCAAAGGTTTTACTAATACCTGTTGAGATATCGTTTATAGTAGGTATAGCTGGTTTAACAATTATGTGATTATCTTCCAATACAAGACTACTCGGTAAAGAGTAAATATCAATATCGCCATTTGTTAGTAATTGATAGACATTTTGACCTTCGTGTATAAAGGTTCCAACTATTTCATTCTCTTCTATCTTCCAATTCTTAATCTGCATATTAAGAGGTGTAAGGGTAGGGGACACAGTAACCTCTCTAGTAAATGTATTAAGTTCAGGAGACATAGATTCTGTTAATCTTTCCTCCACTTTTGCTGTTTTATAAAGATATATATCTGAGTCATTCCAAACAAGATCTAACCTTTCTGCAAGAATATTCGATATTGTCCAATCTAATTCATGCCCGTATCTACCCTTTACAAGGTTTCTATCTATCAGTACATATTTCGTATCATATTGTTCAAGAAATCTTTCAAGACTTTCTACATCGTGCGATAGTTCGAAGTCTTTTAATTGTCGCATCGCTTCTTCTCCAGCATTAGATCCAATTGCCAAAGACATATCTATCAAAGGGTTAGGAACTATATAGTGGAGAAAGCCAGACCCAATAAAACCCCAATCATACTCCCTAAAGTAACTACTATTTGCAGTCGGAAGATACAAGATCCTCCCTTTATTATCATTTTCATTTAGATATTGCTCTAAGTGATAATATTCTTCAGGAATGACTACAATTGATCTTTCTACAAAAAGGTCTCCTACAAACATATATGATGAGAAGTAAAGAAGCATTGTTATTAACATCAGTGTTGAAACTACCCAAAGAGAAACTTTTAATACCTTCCTTTTCAAAACAGAAGTTAAGAATTCCAGTAGATACACAAAACCAAACGGAGCAATTAGTGATAAGGAGAAGACATATATCTGCCCAATCTTCGAAGAAGGCCATCTAAATACCTGTTTGAATAACGGGACATACTCTTGCAAAAGACTATATGTCTCCCCTAGAGGTTGATTAAGATTCTTTATGATAAACCATGAACCAACTGTAAGAATACTAAGTAGTAAGAGTTTCCACCTTTTCTTTACAATCGAGAATACTATCCCTATGACCCCCAATATCGCAGGGATTAATGCCACAAACTTATAGAAGTCATACACCATATACTCCTCAGCATCAGGGAAAAGATACTTCTCTCCCACCATATCATCTGTAGTTTCCAATATCCTCGTATACATTCGAGCAGAGTCGATTGAATCTAAAGCTTCATGTTCCAAATCAATAACACTAGTAGTAATACTCCTGTTAACATAAGAATCCACAATATCTCCACTTACATTCACTGTATAGTGTACAAAAGGCAATATCCAAAACAATTGTGTACATACAAACAATAACATTGTAAGAAATACTTTCTTAAATATTTCTTTAAGACCTTTTGTATGAAATATAGCAAAAGTTAATGTAAGAAAAAATATAACCACAACATCTACTACAAACAAAGTTGCAATTACACATGTAGAAGTAAATACAATACTGCAAAAGAACGTAATTAATGCATTCTTCCAATTAAAATCTTTAACCAACCTATAAATACTCCATACTAGCAACGGTAGAAACCCAAACTGTGAAATATATGGAAACATATTTAAATAGTACACCCATACAGTCCAGAGAGTTGTAATGTAAAAGATCCCACTAAGTAAAAATGCTAACTCTGAATATTTCTCTTTACTAAAATCCCTAACAAGATTAGATGCAAGTAAACCAGTAAACCAACTCCCTACACCAAAACAGAGTAGGGCAAATATCTGACTAAGAGACCATGTAGGTAGAAATATGTCTGTGACATAGTAAAAGACAGATCTAAATACATCTGTTTGTTCACTTTCAGATGCAAAACCAAGTCCTCTATAACTTCTCCATGCAGGAGAGATTATACTTCTCTCAATAGTTAACAATGGATTGAGATCGGGAGAATAGTTATCATTAGATATATATGAATATCCTACTTTGAAGGATAGGCTTAAAATTACAACTAATATTGTAGCTAATAATATCTTACCCCAGTTCTTTTTAAGAAATTGCTTCATATGTATGAACATTTTAACAAAAATACACACATTTTCATATTGACATTAATCTTTAAACATTAGATTATATATTAGTATCTATTCTAATCTGTCTAACATCAATATGAACACTGATAATTTACAAAGCGGTATGCCACAGGAAGCCCCCTTAAGTACCCCTCCATCTGTTACTGATAACCCACCTGCTGAAGGAAATATAACAGGAGACTACAGTGCTATACCTCAACATATTAAAAAAGGCTGGGGAGACCATACTCCACATACTCCACAACCAAAGCCAGAAGATGAAGTCAAACCATTTCGAGAAGTCATTCCTACAACTACTACTCAACCAACAGATATTCCAATCACAGAAACTACAGATAAGCAATTACTAACACCAAAACAAAAACAAGCTCTATCAGAAGAACTTCAAGCTCGCAAAGCAATAGCTCTGGAAAGGATTGCAGCTCGTGACAACACAACTCCAACAGCTCCTCCTACACCAACCATTCCATCAAGTGATGGAAACCCTCCAAAGATAATGGGGCCAGGCCCAACACCAGAAAGCCAAAGTGCTTGGGTACCTGCAAATACGAGACCACCAATTGATCGCTTTAAAAGCATCACAGACAATGACACAGAAGCAAAAGCAAAACCTCCTGTGCAAACAGAAACACCAAAAGAAATAGAATTAAAAGCTGAGTTAAGAGCAATTGAGAATAGAAGAGGAAAGATTCGGGAAGAACTCAAAACTCTTAAAGACGAAAACAATGTAACTCCTACACCAACCACACCAGAACCTCAAAAGATAGTAACTCCTACAACTCAACCTGAAGAAAAACCAATACCAACAGACACTCAGAGATTAGTTGAACTAAACCAATCTATTGAAGCACTAGAAGCTAAAACAGCCCTCCGTGAATATAACGATGAAAGAACCATACCTGACAGTGAGAAACTCCATTACTTAAACCTCCTCCTAGAAAGAGAAAATCTCCAAACAACACTCAATCAAAAAGAACAAGAATCTCAACAAAAGAGAACACGAAAAGAAAAGATTATCAAAATAGTTGCAGGAGTCACTGCAGGTGGAGTCGCCATTGCCACACCACCCCTATCAATAGCTGCAGTCATAGGAATTACAATCGGTGGACGCTTTGCAGGGAAAAACCTAAAACACATGGAAGAAAGAATTAGAACCAAAACAAAGGATATAAACCTCACAGACAGAAGAAATATGACCACAGAACAGCTAGAACAACTCAACAAACAAATTGAAAGAAGAAAATGGTGGTCCGATAGACTAGGGGAGACCTCTGCAGTATTAATTGGTGGAGCAACTGGATACGGTATCGGCTCTGCCATAAAAAACATTTTTAATATGCTCGAAACTACATCTAATATAGATCCAACACCACCAGAAAGACCAAATTTAACTCCTGAAACACCTCTAACTGAAGTCTCACAACCACCAATTATAGAATCACCTACTACCCCTACAAATCTCTTTGAAGGACAATGGTTAAAAGCCTCTGACTATGGATGGGAACCAAGTAGCCTTGGATGGCAAGGCAAAGATCTTGCAATGGGAAATATTGGAGGAAGTCATGGAGCTTTACAGAAAACCTTTGTAGAAGCTCTACAAAACCTCGGTGTTGACCAAGCTATGCTACAAGGTCAACAAGCAGGTAATGTATTTACTCAAAACCTGTGGAATGTTGTATCTAATGGAGTATCACCAGAAGTTGCTGCTCGGACAGTTTTTGATACCTTAAGTTTAAATTAACTCATCTCCCATGTACAAAGAAATTATTACAAAAATCAAAGAATTAGGTTTAGATGAAAAAACCTCAAACGAACTCTTCAACACAATCTCTGAAGAAATTGTAGATATAATGCTTCAGGAACTTGCACAGACAACCTCTGACCATGAACTACAAGCCCTACACCAAAGATTACAAAATGCAAAATCAACTGAACACTACGAAACCATTCTCAAAGAAATTTCCGTTACTGTTTATGGAGACAACGCATTAGAAGAACTCAAAAAAATGTTTCTACAATATATTGAAGAAATAAAAAATACAATTACCGAATCCAAAGACCTACTTGAAAAATACAAACAAGGAGATCCAGAAGCAATTGCACTCGTAGAAAAAGCACAACAATCTGACACTTACAAATCCATAACACAAACTCCAGAATAAAACTTAGGTCTATTCATACTGCCCCTAGACCTAAGTACCTTTAGAATCGCCCTCAGAGCCTTGGTGCTGTTTATCCTTTAGTAAAGCGCTTTCTTCCATACTCCCTATAAATAACCCTCTCTTTCATAAAATCTATACCCAGAGTAGGGGGTCTTAGAAGAAAAAGACGAGAGAGATAAATAACATACACAAATGAATAGAAGAAGTATCGAAGTTGGAAGACAGATTATAAAAAACAAATTAAAATATCTACAATACAAAATATATAAGAAACCCCAAGTTTAAAACATTATATACACCCAGTCGCATATAACCGTGATTATACTCGGTATATACAACGAAGAAATACATACATATCTGATACAGAGTAGTACCACCTCTCCTCAGATGTATACAGATCTACACACACTCACAGATGATGATGTTCACTACAACTCAAACCAATATACTTCGATACCATACTGATAGAGTATTGGCACTCACTTATCCACACCGTGAAACTATAGGACATCCCACACTATAGGACAGAATCGTAACATTACCCCTACCCCTACTCTCGAATATATACTACAAAAATTAGAACCAACAAAAATAAACTGCAAGAACAATGGCAATTAGCAATATCACATTGTAACCAAACACCTGCCACTTAACATCCTTTTGCCCACTAAGATTTAGCAGCCCACCACCAACAAAACCCCCTACTGTCGGTACTATAGCGACAATCTCATGAGTTGAACCTATAAATATAAACGGGATAATTGTAAACATATTAATCAACGAAAGCAAAATCACCCTACGCCATATAATACCCTTCTCCATATCCAATTCGTTAAACTGCATAAACAATATAAACAAATATAATATGAATAATAATGGAAACATCACATACAAAGGGAAACCACTAGTAAGAATAGAAAATGTAAAGAAATAAATCATCAACAAAGAAAGGATGTACGAAGCAGTCTGAGCAACCTGCAACAAAGGCAAACTCTTATACAAAGCAACATTAAAAACATTTACCATCAAGAAACAAACATAGGTAATCACCCAAATAAAACAGAGTAGAATGAAAAGCAAAACACCTTCATATATACGATCAAACTGCTGGAAGAAAAACACCAACACAAAAAGAACCTCACTAAACACAAACAAACCTCCCTGCAAGATATAAATTAAAGATCTAATCTTCACCTTATAATTAAAAGCCCACAATAAGCCAATCACAGAGACAAAGAAATATATACCCCCTACTACATAGATCATGAGTAACGAAGATTCCTGAGCAAATATCTTAGTAAAAAATAGGGAAAATGACAAAACAAAAGAAAGAAGTATAATTTTTAACCTCTTTACACTATCCTCTCCTGTGTTCTGAGTAACAATATTATCCATATAGCTGACTAATATACCTAATTCCCTTCTCCGTTAATACCCTACCACGATTAGTACGTTTAATAAAGCCACACTTCATAAGATACGGCTCGTGAACCTCTGCCAAAGTACCCTCATCTTCAGACAAAGAGGCAGCCAATGTAGACAAACCTACAGGACCACCACCAAAACTGTTTAGTATTAATTCCAATATCTGCCTATCAATACCCTCTAACCCCATCTCATCAATACCGAGTAACTCAAAAGTCCTCTGTACTATCTCTAATGTAACAACATCCCTATCCTTGTCCTGCGCATAATCCCGTACTCTTCGAAGTAACCTAAGACCAATCCTAGCAGTACCTCTTGAACACATAGAAAGCAACTCCAAAGCACTCTCCTCTATCTGAATACCCCACAACTTACAAGCTCTTTTGATAATCCTATTCATATCCTCATGCTCAAAGAAATCTAACCTTTGTACTAAACCAAACCTATCCCTCATAGGAGGACTAATCTTACCAATTTGAGTAGTAGCACCAATCAATGTAAAAGGCTCTAAGTTTAACCTAATGGTTTTAGCAGATGGACCTTTACCCATAATGATATCCAATGCTCTATCTTCCATAGCAGGATACAATATCTCCTCTACAGTAGGAGACAATCTATGTATCTCATCAATGAAAAGAACATCATTAGGTTTAAGACCAGTGAGTATAGCAGCCAAGTCTCCCTGACGCTCTATAGCAGGACCAGAGGTAATTCTAATAGAAGAACCTATCTCATTGGCAATAGCCATTGCAAACGTAGTCTTACCCAATCCTGGAGGACCATAGAACAATATATGATCTACTACTTCCCTCCTCTTCTTAGCAGAACCAACCATCATCTTAATAGTCTCTTTCTCCTGTCCCCTACCTACAATATCATCAAACCTAGATGGCCTAATCTTTTGTTCTGAATCTGTCAATCCAGCACTAGCAACCACCTTACTATTCTTCCCCCTATTCTTCTCTTCAGTTTTTTTACTAGATTTAATCATTACTACTGTGACAAAACTTTTTTAAGCAACTCCTCTATCTCCAACATCTCATTATCAAGAATCTTCTCTGCTTTCTTAACGTATAACTTAAGAGACTCTCCACTAAAACCTAAGGCTCTCATAGCATCCTTAAACTCCCTAATACGCTTACTCTCTATACTCTGCTTATCCTCATCCTTGAAATCTATCTTACCCCTAAGTTCTAATATAATCTTTTGAGAGCCTTTAAGACCAAGACCAGACACTTTACTTAACTTACGAGAATCACCTTCTAAGATGATACCCTCCAACTCTTCCTGAGGGTATGTAGAGAGTATGGCTAATCCTATTCTAGGACCTATACCAGATACCCCTATCAACTGTTCAAAGAAGTCCCTATCGCTCTCTTTCTCAAAGCCATAGAGGGTCTGATTGTCTTGTCTAACCTGGAAACTTGTATATATTTTAATATCGCTCTTAACTGGCAAAACTTTAGTGTTAGTAGGAACAAAAACCCTATACCCTACCCCACTGGATATGAGGATATCGATATAGGATTGCTTACCTATGTATGTTTTGAGTACTTTACCCTGTATGTATGAGATCATATGTATACCTATAATATATCATATATGGTAAAAGATTTCTAAGAGCTAAAACACTCCACTGAAATCATAATCATATATTTGAGTATCTGTATCTGGAGCTAATTCAAACATTTTTTCAACTTGTTCTTCGCTTACGGGATCACCAATAACAGGTAACATCACAACATCCTGCCCAGCAGGATACCAATATATATATGGATATTTACTAATCTTCTCAAAAATCTTCGCGTCCTTATTCTTCACTCTATTTAAAAAAACACAATAAACACTGCTTACATAGAGATTGAAGAAAGGAGTCTGCTTCATCTCATTAACATCGGGAAGATCTCCCTCAAATCTAGGTCCCAAAGCCAAAGCAACTGGACGAATTTCTCCATCATTATCCCTAAGGAAATCAAGAGATATAAAGTTTCTGGATTGTAAGTCTTCGGAAGTGAGATAATCCATAGCACATATCTCGTTAAGAGACTTCTCTAAACATTGTTCACCTGTAAGCTTTTCTCTAAATTCACTATAATGTGGTGCCATAATATCTCTATAACAAACTTATTTCTATCTATTCCCCTCCAACTCTCCAATTAATAATCTCTCCCTCTGAACTTGAAATCACACTAAGGATTTCCTCAGCTCGCTCTCGAGGTATAGATTCCCCAATAATTGGAACTATTCTAAAAGCATCTCCTTTCCACCTACAATCCTTAGACTCGAAAAGAACACTTCGTTCATTTTCATGTATTCGTCCCAGAAAGCCTTTATACATCGACTTTGTGGATGGAAGTTGCATTATCTTTTCCAGAAGTTCCAATTCATCAACAGAGGGATTGTTATTAACTAACTCCTTCTCACTGCCATCTAGTAACATTACTGCTAATGAAACTGGATAAACTCGACTACCAGAAGATACAAAATCAAGGGATAATAAATCGTTTTCTTCCAAAGCTTCGGCAATTTGCTCAGAAACAAGACTCTCCATTGCACATATTTCTCCAAGAGATTCTACTGCTTTCCCATGACGTTGCAAAAGAAGATCTTTTGGGGAGCTTTGATCAAATTCACTATAATGTGGTGCCATAATGTGTATTTATTAAACTTATTCCTCCAGTATACCAAACCTTATAATACTTTTCTATACCAACCTACTAGTAGCTATAGCCACTGCCATTGCATCTGCAACATCATCAGGCTTAGGAATACTCTCTAACTTACAAAACCTCTTTACATTCTCCTGCACCTGCCTCTTATCCGCCCTCCCATACCCTGTAACTGCATCCTTAACCTGCAAAGGAGTAAAATCATACATAGGAATACCAAACTCCTCTAACGCAAGTAAAACAACCCCCCTAGCCTCCCCCACAACTATAGCTGACTTCGCATTATTGTAAAAAAGCAAAGTCTCTACACCACAAACCTCAGGCTTAAACTCCTTCAATATAGAATGCAAATCATCATAAATGATCTTTAACCTAGCAGAAACACTCAACCCCTTATCAGTAACGATAGCACCATAATCTACAGGAGTAGGATTAAGATCCCTATCGAAATCTATAACAGCCCACCCCACTATTGCTAAACCCGGATCTATACCTAATATACGCATATCTTTTATTTAAACTACTAAATCACTCCAAACATCCTGAACATCCCCATTATCCTCCAACCTCTCCAAAGCACCGTTAGCCTTCTCTAAATCCTTACCCGACAAAGGTTTAGGCAACTTAGCTACTTTGATAATGGAAGCACTATCAACAACATATGGAAATTGAGAAGAAAGAATATCCCTAACCTTAGCCATATCTGCAAACTCTGTGAACACCTCCAACACCTCAACACCCTCTAATGCTATCCTTTTGATATCCACAACACCATCTACATCCATCAACTCCATCATAATGGTATCCCTATCATCCTTTACAAACCTATCCTCATCACCATACTTCTCACCCTTCTCCATATGACCACACTTAACAATGATATAACCCTTCACATCAAAATTCCATGATACAGAACCACTCTCCCCCATACTACCACCCACCTCCTCAAACAACTTCCTCAACTCTGACACTGTCCTATTTGTATTATCTGTCAAACAATCAACTATAATGGCTATACCACAAGGACCAAAACCCTCATAAGTAGCCTCTGTGAAATCTATACCCTCACCTCCCTCTCCAGTACACTTAGCAATAGCCTTCTCTATCTTATCTATTGAAAAACCCACACTCTTAGCCTTCTCTATATGCATCCTCAAACTAGGATTCATTTCAGGATCCCCGCCACCCTGCTTAGCAGCATGTGTAATTAATGTAGAAACCTTAGAAAAAATCTTACCCTTCTTAGCATCATTAGCCTCCTTCTTATGCTTAATAGTTGACCATTTGGAATGTCCTGACATATATAAAGTAATAAACTTATATAGGCTATTGTACCACTAAACCTTTATCTTGTATGCCGAACTCTTAACCCTCTCCTTCTTCTCCTCTAAAACAACCTTCTCCTTTCTCTTCACCCTCTTTTTCGGCACATTCTTCTTACTAACCACCTTCTTATTTATCGACCTATTACCCTGCTCACTATACTTCTGTTTACTCCATCTCATAATCTTCTCTTCGATAACTTCCCTCTCCATACTATACTTCTCTCTAGAAGCAGCTATAACCTCATCCTTAAGACCAAAAGGCTCATACCTAGGAGGAAGAGACTTAGCACTAAAAGGTACAGAAGTCATACCATCTATACACACCTTCATATACATAGCATGAGAATCTAGAGATACTAAATCATCAGAAGTAACACTAGGAGCAAACTCCTGCTCCAAAATACTCGCATCTGACTGACTCACTACATATGAACCCAAAGTACCAACATTACCAAAAATAGCCTGCCTAACTGTTAACGGTAATTGATCAATATATTGATTAGTCATAGTCAAGTTCAACTTATACTTCCTCGCCTCAGACAGTATCTTGGCAAAAGAGTCTGTAGCAAAGTTCTGGAACTCGTCTACATAAAGGTAAAAATCAACCCTCTCTTCAAAAGGGATATCTCCTCTTTCCATAGCGGTAGACTGTAAACGAGTGATAATCATACCTCCCAACAAAGAAGCAGTCTCTTCACCCAACTTACCCTGCGCTAAATTAACCAGTAAAATCTTCTTGTTATCCATAATCTCCCTTAAATCTATAGTAGATTTAACCTGACCAATGATATTTCTAATGACAGAAGATGATATAAATCTACCAACCTTATTTTGAATAGGAGCAACAGACTCAGTAATCAATCTCTGATTAGTAGACATCTGAGTATATTCTTCCTCCCAAAACTTAAGAAGAATTGGATCACTTACCTGCTTCAATATGAACTTCCTAAAATTCTTATCTATAAGGATTCTAATAACGGCGAGAAGTGTAGTATTCTGTGCCTCTAGAAGAGTGGCTACAGCATTAGTAAGAAGATATTGTAATCTAGGACCCCAAGAGTCACCAAAGTGCTTCTTAAACACCTCTACTACACCATCCGCTATTAAATCCCTCTGCGACTTATCCTTAAGTTCTAGTAAATTAAAACCAACAGGATGATCAATATCTGTAGGATCGAAATATACAACATCATCTATTCTCTCTGGGGGGATATGATCTAAAAGCTCCTCTACTACCTCACCGTGAGGATCTACAAAACAGGCACCGTCCCCACGCAAAACATCTGCGATAAACATATTCTTAAAAAGCGTAGATTTACCTACACCAGTCTTACCAAGAAGATAGAAATGACGCTGCCTATCCTGTGGCTTAATACCAAACTCTATTTTCTGCTCCCTGTAATCAGTCTCCCCGAATATTGAGACACCATAATCAGTAGCTACCGGCAAATCCATAGGAGGTTCCAACTTCTTCGATCTACTCCATGCAATATTGGGAGTCTCTACAGAGATATTTGGCATATGGAAAAGAGAGGCCAATTCCTCAATATTGATAATATCTACAATATCAGTAGACAACTTTCTACTAAGGAAATCCTGATATATTACCTTAGCCTCCCTTTCTTCCAAAGAATAGGACAAACTGTTTAAATGAGCTGTTGTAAACTGTTTAAAACTAGCAACAGCATCTCTCAGTATCTGCTCTGAACGAATCTGTGTATCTGCCTTAGTTACAATCCTAATTACAAACTCGAAACCCACCTTAAGCATCTTAGTCTCAATCTGGGACAACTCTTCCTCCTGACCCGGAGCTAACCGTACAACTTCCTTCTTACCAGAAGATTCTCCCTCACCACTAGCTAGCGCCTTTCCGAGACTCTCAAACAGTTTAGCTAGCTTCTTAAAGAAATTACTCTCCAAATCCTTCCCTTCTCTAATTGCAGAGATATATTTCTTAGAATCCTCCTGCCAGAAATTCCCCACAGGCCTTACTAGAAACTGTATCCAAGCACTCTCCCCTACCTTAAGATCCGATATTGCACCAGTAATTGCAGCCAAGGGATCTACTTCGAAATCCCTAAATGTCTTAATTGGGAATATGTAATCTTTAATATATTCCACTTCACCAGTCGTGATAAATGAGCCCTCTTTACCATTCTCAGAGGTATAATCCTGTACATCCCTAATATCAGCATTGGGATACTGCGCATATACCTGCCCCTCCACAAACTTGGCCAAAGACTTCGGAGAAATGATAAAGAATCTAATGCCCTTCTCCCCAGTAGAGATGACTTCAAAACTAACTACATCCTGGCATTTCCTTAAGTCTCCTAATAGTCCGTGCAAAGAAGCAAACATTTGTTCAGCAGCTAATGGAGTTTTGTCATTTTCTCTTGGGACAAGTACTTGCATAACAACAGGATTCCTAAGCTCTTCATACACATCCACCATATCATCTGACATGAACTTCTGTTTGTAAACAAAGATAAAGGCTATAAAGCAGAACGAGAACAGTAATAACGTAAGTATTGCTCCTATCATAAATACATTTTACATTTAATTAGTATAAATTGAAACTACTCTGAAAGATCCTTACCCAATACTACTACAATATCACCTGTTGTAATAAATTGGGGCCTCTCATACCTAAGTTTTACTCCCTCTCCCATAACATCTCGTACCAATCCTAAAGAGTTCTCATAGCCCTCTAACTCTGGTACAAATATTACTGTACTTTCATAAAGTTTAGGTGCATTATCATACCTAAGAATCCTACATCCCGTATGTCTAATCTTTCTGGCATACTTACTCGCCAAACCTGATATATCACTTGCATTGTAAACTTCTACATTCACTCTCTCTCGTTCTGCATCTCTACTGACCAAATCGTCTATATATTTACTAAATTCACTATCAAAAGATCTTTTATCGAAATGTAATTGCTTATCACTCTCTGAAATAACTACCTCTTTAAGACAACAGACTGACATATCCAACTGTTCATAATCATACTCTCCCACTACACTATTTATGTAATTAACTTGGGTAATTAGATTGATGATAGGTAAGTTGGAATATATATGTCCTTTTAGTTCCTCATTATATTTAAAATCAAAAAGGATACTCCATACCGAAAGATCCTTCTGGAACTCCTCTACATTCTCACTACTATCTACTAACCACACATAGCTATCAAACTTAATACCAAGTAGATCACTTAGATACTTAACCGTATACTCTTTTCCAAGACCATAACTTAGAAATTCCCCTACTGACTCCAAGGAAGATATGGGAAATTCATCAACTCCTTTTTCGGACACATATATCCAAGTTGGTATGGTTAATTCCAACATATTCTTCTTGTCACTACTGTAAACAAGTATTTCGATATTACTTATTCTCCCATCATGCTCAAAGACAAAGAGATTCGATATCATCCCTCTATCCTTAGAGAGCATATCTGTTGGAATATTAGAACAATCTACCTTGAAACTAACTAGGATGATTGTACGATATATTAAGAAAAGGATAGCAAACGCAAGAAATATATATGGCCAGACTTTTAACAACCTTTTTGTAATATCACCCTTCGTCTGTTTCTTCGTTTTTCTTTTTTTGGCAGTAGACATATTTTAAAACTTGCTAAAGTGTAACCTCTCTTTGGTAATTGGATGTGTAAAGGCTAGATAGATAGATTGTAACATAATCTCTGGAGAAGAAACCTCCCTACTTCCAGGATTGTACAGAACATCCCCTAGAATGTGGTAACCGTAGTAGAAAAGAGTGGCCCTAATTTGGTGCATACGACCAGTTACTATCTTAATCAATATCTTATCTTTGCTAATTGGTAATATATAGCTTTGTGCTTTCTTAGAACCGGCAAATTCGTATAGTTTAAACTCCATTCTCTTCCTATTTGTCCTGCCTCTTCCGATATACCCTTGAGCATCAAACCATGCCGAGTATTTTACATCCCCACACTTCATACATTCTACTATTTCTTCAAGACTCATATCCTCTATTGATTCAAGTGATGTTTCTTTAAACTTCTTTACTGTAGCTAGATAGAGCTTGTCTACCTCCCTATGTGCAAATTGCTCCTTTAGTATATCTTGTGCTTCTTTGGTCTTAGCTACAACCATTATCCCAGACACCCCTCTATCCAACCTATGTACAATACCTGCCCTATCCATATTGATATCAAACTCTTCCTTACTCTGAAAGTAGTATTTAAGATGGTTAGCTAATGTCCCATCTTTGTTACCCACACCGGGATGTACTACTAGACCTTTTGGTTTGAATAATACAACAAGGTATTCATCTTCATACAGAATGTCTAAATCTCCCTTTTGTGCCACAATTCCTTCACTTAGGTCTTTGTCAAGAAAAAAATCCTTCCAAAATTCTTCATCTATACTTAAGATATCCCCAACCTTAAGTCTGTAGGAGGGTTTTGTCTTCCCCATATTGACTGTAGCACCCGAAGAGATATCATCCTTAATCATATTCCTACTGACCTGTCTAAACCCTAATCCTTCTAGACTCTCCATTACTAACTTATCTACTCTTTCTCCTTTGTTTTGTGAATCGATATTAATCTCCATTTTAAAACTTGATAGGTTGGTTAATCTCAATATCTACAGCTCTTACACTTGATACTCTTTCGATAGTTACATTAGGACGATTAATATCCACTATCAACAAGATGTCCATAATGGCTACCCAAAAGATAAGGGCAATCACCGCTATAAACTCAAACTGGGAGACATCGTCTAAAAGATAGCTATACGATATATACATAGAGGTAAGTGTAACAACCAATACTCCTATATATACCAACACTCTTCTTCTCTTAATCCCATTCTTAATACTTACCAAGAGGAATTTAGACACCAACCAAAACAGTATTGGTATTACAAAAAGAATTCCACCCTGAATCATCCATAGGGTATTTTCATTTAGAATACCCATATATACGAAGGATATACCTAGCATAGCTATCATAGAGAAGAATATTGGGAAATACACCTGATACCATCTCCATTTTTTAACAAGGACTACTAATATTGTGATAAAGAGTAAGAATGCTACCATAGCAACAAAGATAGTAAGTCCACCGTCCCAAACCCTGATTAATCTCCATGGTAGTAGTCTGAAAAAGTACATAGCGTCACCATATTTCTCATATGGTAGAAAATACCATGAGTACCTAGAGTATTGCGACCAATTAATGACAAGGTAAGATACTCTACCTATTATCAATCCAACTATTATGGAAATAGAAAAAGTGTCAAATATTGAGGATCTATCCTTCCTTGTTTCAGTACACCCTCTCCAATATACGAATAGTCCAACTATTGAGATTACAAAGTACACCCAAAGAGGATTTGTATTCACTAGAGACTCTCGGATTGTAATAATTACATCCTGCATTCTTTTTTATTATATACTTATTTCTTCTTCTTTTTCTTTAACTTTTTCTTTCTCCTCTTTTTCTTCTTAGCTTTACTCTGATCTGCTGGACTTACCTGCTTCTGCTCTACCTTTTTCTCTTCTTGCTTAACTTCAGGTTTCTTAATTTCTTTTTTCTTCACAAAGAGCCTTTTAGTTTTCTTACCGAGTAACTTATACCCCTTTATCACAGATCCCCCTATTCTACTTACAAAGTTCATTTCTATCTTGTATCGGCTTCTCTTAGCTTTCACGCGCTGATGAGCCTCTTGTTTGGTAGCATCTATCTGCCTTTGCATAGTCTCTACATCCGGAATCTCTTCTTTTACTACTTTCTCCTTCATCTGATAGCCACAAATTGTACAATATTTATGATTTTCATTAACATACACCTCACATTGAGGACATTTAACCTTAAGTTCATACTTACAATTAGGACAATATATGAAGCCTGGATAGAGCTGTGTTGCACACTTTGGACAATCACTTAATTCAGATGTCTCATATTTAAGATATCTTCTCTCAAGATCTCCCCAATATATCTCATCTATAGTTTCGGCTGGCCTTACTATTAGATAAATAATCCACCCTAGTATAGGGATTATACCCATAAAAGCATAGAAGGCTCTCATCCATTTGCTAGTAGTTCGTTCTCCTGAGTCTACCCATATCCAGCTAATCACTACTATCCAAAAGATTAAAGACACTATACCTAAGCCAGTACCAAGCAGATTGTAGTCAGCATTTGCAATACCTTCTACAGCTCCTAAGACAAACTCTTCAAAATTCATATTTCTTTGTACTAAATTATTATAAATATATGGTCGAGGAGGGAGTTGAACCCTCATGCTATTGCTAGCACGGGATTTTGAGTCCCGCGTGTCTGCCAGTTCCACCACTCGACCTGCAAGTCATTATACAAAAAAGTTGATACAAAGAGAATACTGTTTTACTTTCTCTTCTCTCTATACAAATTCCTAAAACTTGCAATTTCTTTTACAAAGGCAAGTTCTATTACTCCAGTAGGACCATTCCTATGCTTGGATACTACCAATTCACCAAGGCCCTTCTTTTCTGTGTCTGGGTTCCAAGTTTCTTCTCGATCGATAAACATCACTACATCTGCATCTTGTTCAATAGAGCCTGATTCTCGAAGATCAGAGAGCTGTGGTCTCCTACTCTGTCTTTGCTCAATAGCACGAGATAGCTGAGACAGTGCCACTATTGGTATCTCCAACTCCTTGGATAGATTTTTAAGACCTTGAGATATCTCAGCAACTTCTAGTGTTCTACTCTCTTTACTATTACCACGCATAAGTTGAAGGTAGTCTAAGAAGATAATATCTACTCCCCTTTCCATTGCAAGCCTTCTTGCTTTTGTTCGTACTTGATTAATATGTTGCCCTGCTTGATCATCTATAAAGATGTTTGCGTCAGCCATAATCCCCATTGTATTAGAGAGTTTAAGTACCTCATCATCACCCACTTGATTGGTTCTAATCTTCCAAAATGGTACTCCAGATTGCATACCTAACAGCCTATCCATAATCTGTACTTGGGACATTTCAAGAGAAAAGAATGCTACATTCTTCTTCTCATGTATTGCCGCATGTCTTATCATATCAAGAGCCATAGCAGTTTTACCAACTGATGGTCTAGCAGCTACAATAATCAAATCTGACTTCTGAAATCCTCCAAGTAATGAATCTAATTCTTTAAATCCAGTTGATACTCCTCTTAGTTCATCAGAATCCTGAGCACTTGCAGCTCTTTCGTAGGCATCTTTAAGCAATTCTTTAATATGTACAAAATTTGCCTTCACTCCTTCTTGAGCAATATCATAGAGTAATTTTTCTGATCGATCTACTACTTCATGCATTACTTGCTTCTCGTCATAAGCCATCTGTATCATCTTTGTAGCAGAGGATATGAGTCCTCTTCTAGTAGCTCCTTCTTTTACAATATTGGCATACTCTTCAGCGTGTGCTGCGGTTGGTACACTGCTTGAGAGTTCCGCTAGGTATGCTCTACCTCCTATCTTTTTAAGAACTTTCTTCTTCTTTAATTGATCCGATATTGTAACTACATCAATGGGTAAACCATTCTCAAACAAATAGAGGATATTTTCATATATCAGTCTATGTCTGTCGTCGTAGAAGTGTAGCGGGCTTAACCAACCAGAAATATTTATTACTGCATCCTTATCCAAAAGCATGGATCCTAGTACTGATCTTTCGGCATCTACATTTTGTGGTGGTATTTTCTCCATATTACATTTAAGATTTAAAGAAAGATTACTTCCATAGGGACTCCTTCTCTTTCGCTTTTCTTTGATTTGATATTTAAATAGTTTTCATCGGATATATTGGTAAAACCGAAGTGTTTGATAAAGTCTTCTTTAGTCTTTATTTCTTTGTCTAATTTAACACCTTTTTCCTTATATCCACATGGTAGTAGTATTTGAGGATCTATATTAGAGAATACTTTTTCTAGCTTATCGTAGCATATAAATTGGTTCCCATCTCCTATTGGTACAATTAGTACGTCTACATCTCCCAAATCTTTTGTAGAGTCTACATTAAATTCCTGATCTAGGACTCCTAGGTAGACTATACGAAGGTTTTGTTCATCAATGATATATATATTACTCCCTATCTCTCTCCTTATCATTAATCCCCCTATTTCAAATTCTCCTGGACTGCATATTTCCATAATCTTTTCCCTTTTATCAGCCACCACCTTTTTCTCTATCCCTTCACTTTTAAGAATATTGTCTTTGAATATTAGCCTAGTTTCAGAGAAGAGTACAACGTCTGTTTTCACTTTAGAGAGGCTTAATCCCGATTTATTCACTTCTTGTGGATCAGTGAGTAGGGAGGTGTTGTCTCCTGTGATTAGAAAGGTTGTCCAACTGTGTTTTTTGATTTTCATATGTCTTGGATAGTAAGATTATTAGTCTTCAATTTTATAGTTTTTTACCTAAGAGAGCAAATTCCTATAGAAAGCCCACCTCTTTACAAGGATTTCCTCCCATCGTGGATTAGTTTCCATCAAAAACACTAAATATCTCTTCGCACTCTCTTCCCCTTCTAATTCATAGTATTTATCACATTGATAATGTATAGTCCCTTCAACCAGTGTCCAAAGGTTGACTCCCGTACACTTTAAAAGTCCCTCCTCTATTACTCCTATCATTTCACTTAAGTTTTGCATATCCCTATTTCTAACATAGTAATCTGACAGTTCCTCTGCATGTATCGTCATCTTCTTCACTGCATCACGCATACAAATCTTTGCTAGAAGCACAGGTCTAGGTTGATGCTTCTCCCACTCAACAACATTTTGTATTTGAGAAAGAAACCTTTCTTCCAACAGAAGCCGCGGAGATTCAAGATCTGTACCACCATATCTTAATTCCCTTTCAAGACAATCCCCATATTCTTCCATACCACCAACCACTAAAGTTATTACTATGAGTCTACACTTTCCCCACCTCTACTGCAACTCCTTTAGCACTATCCCCCATATTCTAGACACCTCCCCTACCTTCTGATATAATCCTAACCGTTATGAAAAAAGACATCCATCCAAAATACAACACAATAAAAGTAACATGCTCATGCGGAAACACATTCCAAGTAGGATCTACCCTTGACTCAGAAGAAATAAATGTTGAGCTATGCTCTAAATGCCACCCCTTCTACACAGGTGAACAAAAAATCGTAGACGCAGACAACCTTGTTCAGAAATATGAAGAAAAGATGAAAAAAGCTAAAACAATGTCCTTTAGATCCAAGAAAGCTAAGATGGAAGCCAGAAAATCTAAGAAAGAAGGCATTACACAACCATCCTCAACACTAACACTCAAAGATATGCTAGCAAACGCAGACATCTCTAAGTAACGATTCACAAAACATTTCTAAAATGATATCATCCAAACATGGATCTTCAAACATACGAAGAAAAATACAAGACAAATACAGCCCTAGATAAACAGAAGTCTCTTGAAAAAAGCATGGCTAATGCCCATACTACAGGAGAAAACATGTCTAAATTAAGCACAGAACTCTCCTACTACTCCACTCTAGCAACAAAGATTACACAAGTACAAAAAGCCCTCTCTGATTGGAAACAAGCCAACGAATTAATGCAAGACACCGACATGGTAGAGCTCGCTAAAATTGAAATTGCGAAGAATGAGGAAATAGTTAAGAAATTAACCGAAGAGATAGTGAAAATACAAACAGATAGGGAATTTGCAGACGAAGACGATGATAAATCTGTAATAGTTGAAATAAGGGCAGGAGCAGGAGGAGATGAAGCTGCACTCTTTGGTGCAAAACTCTTTAGAATGTATAAAGCATATGCCACTAGTAAAAACTGGACTATCTCCATTGTAAACGAAAATCTAACGGAAGGTGGTGGATACAAAGAAGTAATTGCACAAATCAATGGGAAAGGAGCTTACAAAGCCCTAAAGTACGAAAGTGGTGTACACAGAGTACAAAGAGTACCAGTAACTGAATCCGCCGGCAGAATACACACCTCTACAGCATCTGTTGCCATACTACCCGAAGCCAAGAATATAGATATAGAGATAAGGCAAGAAGACATCAACCTAGAAGTTATGAGAGCCTCTGGTGCTGGTGGACAGTGTGTTAACAAGACAGACTCTGCAGTACGTATCACCCATATTCCAACCGGTATTGTAGTAAGTTGCCAAGAAACAAAATATCAAGCGCAAAACAAAGAAAAAGCCATGAACCTACTCAGAACTAGACTCTACGAAAAGAACAAATCTGATCAAGCAGCTCAAAGATCTGATATGAGAGTCTCTCAGATTGGAACCGCTATGAGAGCAGAAAAGATTAGAACTTACAATTTCCCACAAAACCGAGTTACAGACCATAGGATAAAAAAATCTTGGCACAACCTTGAAAATATTTTGAGTGGAGACATACAAGAAGTCTTGGACGAAGTAAGAGATGGTATTCAACTTAAAATACTGGAAGAAACACAAAATGTATAACCTCAAACAACTCTTTAGAATACAAAGAACCCTTAAGAAACTTAACTACCCTGATTACCAAAGGATCTCGAAAGAGATAGCTGCTCACGTTAAAGGAGGAAAGAAGCTTGATAAGATACTAAACGAAATAGAAAATGGTAAACCATGGGAATATGTTCACGGTCAAACAGACTTCTACACTCTCACCTTTAAAATTAACCGAGGAGTATTGATACCTCGTATTGAGACAGAAAAGCTCGTCAGTCTTGCGATAAAGGAATACAAAAAGAACAAATTTGATACCGTTATAGATGTTGGTACGGGAAGTAGCTGTATAATAGTCAGTTTAGTGAATAGTTTACAACTCCCCTCTATCTTCTCTGGAGATATTTCTAATACACGGTTTCTTGCAACTGAGAGTAGCCAGAAAGCAATTAATATTGCAACTACTAATATAAAAAATCATAAATTAAAAAAAGTTGTTACCCTCACCAAGGGCAATCTAATTAAAGGGATTAATGTAAAGAAAGAGTCTGTACTCATACTAGCCAACCTCCCATATATACCTACTGAACAATATAAGGTGTTAGAGCCCAGCGTTAAAAACTTTGAACCTAAGTCCGCACTAGATGGTGGTAAGGATGGTAATAAGTATTACAGGGAACTGTTTAAGCAGATTAAAGAGCGAAAGTGTAAGAACTTCACCCTTATCCTAGAGACAGAAACAGGGATTATAAAAGATACTCAAGAGATATTTAAAGAATACACAACTGCAATTGTTAAAGATATTAACGATAAGAAGAGATTTATAATTGTAAAAGGATAATTACTCTAACTCCTCCAGTATTACACTAACCTCTCTTTCTACTTCATCATTCCAAAGTTTTATTTCTACCTCCTCACCCACTTTATGCTCTGAGATCATTGTACTCAGTGATCCCTCGACTTTCTCTCCACCAAACTCTATCACGATATCCCCTCTCACTATACCAACAGAGTACGCAGGACCATACGGATCTGTCCTTACAACCAAAGCCCCTGCCACCACATCTTCGTAGTATAGTGCTTGGTAAGTAGATATCATTTGATAAGAAATTCCTAAGTATGGCTTTATAAACTTACCATATGTCCGATACTCATCTACCCTACTCTCTACAATATTGATTGGTAATGCAAAAGCTATATTATCAGCTCCAGCTGTAGTAGCAAAATTAATACCAATTACTTCACCTGCAGTATTTAGTAATGGACCACCAGAGTTCCCTGGATTCACAGCTGCATCTGTTTGTATTACATCTTCATATATCTTCATACTACCAAACCAACTACTAGAAGCAGTTACATCCCTATCTAAACCACTCACAATACCTGTGGTCACACTACCCATATATTCACCAAGTGGTGTACCTATTGCTATTACTGTCTGACCCACAACTATAGTGCTAGAATCCCCAAACTTAAGTGGTACTAGGTCCGTTGCATCTATTTTGAGTACAGCAATATCATTACTATCATCTCTTTCTATCTCTACAACATCATATTCATCACCATTTGGTGTGATTACCTTATAATCAGAGTCAAGGTTAGATACTACATGCTGATTGGTGACAATTATCCCATTACTATCTACTACAAAACCTGTACCAATATTATTACTCTCATCTGTCAGTCCTTGCTCATGCGAAAAAGAGAGCTTACTAACCGCAATACTCACTACTGAGTTTTGAGACTCTTTCACTACATTAATTATGACATTCTCCTCTTGGGTAACAGTAATATTTACATCATCACTATCCGAATTTGCATTATCTCCTAAGAAGTCCTTCCAGGGATTAGAGAAGAACAACATTGCCAGTATTACCCCAAATAGTATTGCACTAACTAAAAACATCACTAAGAATGCAATTATCCCAGCTTTTTTAGGATCTTTACATTTAAAGACACCCTTCTTTTGCTTAGCTACACTTTTCTTTTTCTTCTCCATACTATATTAAATCTAAATTTATTTTAATAACTCCAAAGCTTTCTCCAATTGAGGATCCTCTCCATTAGTAAAATCCTCTGTAGTAAACTCCACCTCAAAGTCTGGAACAATTGGGTTCTCCCTATTTATCCATGACTCATCTGGAAGTAACCATTTAAAAACAGTAATATGCAAAGACGAACCATCTGTGAAATTCTCAATCGCTTGTGCAGTACCCTTACCATATGTACTCTCTCCAACTACTATGGCTCTATCATTCTGACTCAAAGCACCTGAGAGAATCTCTGATGCTGAAGCACTACCTGCATCTACTAAGATTACCAATTCAACCTCTGTAAGATCCCCTCCTTTTGTTGAACTAAAGGTATGCTTCTTACCATTACCATCCTCTTGAAAAGATATCGTCTGCGTACCTGAAAGGAAATCGTCAGCTACATATACCGCTGCATCAAAGTACCCACCTGGGTTACCTCTTAGGTCTATTATTACCTTCTTAGTACCATTCTCCGTTATTTCATCCACTATCTTGTCCCAAGCCTTTAACCAAGACACGTAGGAATTGTCTGTAAATCTTGCGATGTCGATATATGCGATATCATCCTTGTACTCGAAACTCATACTAGGCACAGTAATCTCCCCTCTTGTAATTTCAATATCTACACTTTGCATATCACCTTTGTGAAGGACTGTCAGAGTAACAACTGTACCAGCTTCTCCTCTAATGAGGTTTACAACCCCATAGATATTATCTCCCCTATAAATTTCTTCTCCATCGACAGCAAGAATATAGTCACCTGGTCTAATACCTGCTGCTTTTGCGGGAGATCCATCAATTGGGGATACTACGATTATATTCTTATCCTCATACCCAAGTTCAGCCCCTATTCCTTCGAAATATTTCCCTTCGTTGGAACTATTAAACAGCTCCGTCTCTTCTGGTGTGAGAAATATAGTAGCTGGGTCATCATATGCGTCTACAAGTCCTTTGATAGCACCATATTGCATATCTTCTACAGTGATACCCTCTGGGTTTACAAACTCTGATTGCATTGTATCCCATACACTCCAAAACAGAGATAGGTCTGGCTGATCTGAGACCAATGTTTTGAGAGACTGCATAGGATCCCCTTTGGTTAATTTCCCAGCAGTGTATCCAATTGCCAACATACATACGGCAAGTATTACTACACCAAAGCTTCTTATATTCATATTGTTCTCTTTCTTATTCATATTCTAGACAGTTAAAAGTAAAGTAAATAGAGTATAGCATTTTGATTATATTCTTACATTGTTATGAAATCCAACAATCCAATATCCACTATTACTCTTCCAGTAGAACCAAAATTCACAGTCACATAGTCTAAATCATGCATTGCAACTATAGTACCAATATGTCCATAATGAGAACTATGCCTAGAGATAACCTTTGATCCTAGCAACTCTCTCACAAAGTATTGTGTATCTGATTTCTCAAGTTGGGAATCTTTTGCAACAAACATTTGTCTTTCCTCTCCATCTATTACTACAAATTTATTATTAAATTTATAAAATTGTTTAAAGAACTGCTCATCACAATGTATCTTTCCAAACCCCTCTATTACACCTACAGGTAGTCCTAGATTCTTGAAGTCCTCATACTCCATACAGTATGTAAGTACTGCCTTAACACCCCTTTCAAAGAGCTTGAGGGCTAGATTAAGAGGTAGGTATGAACCTGCCCATACAATCTTACCCTTTACATCAATATCGGGTATTTTGGTAAGCACTTCTACTCCATCTGTAAGGAATATGAGATTTCCAAGCAGTTTTTGTTGAAAAATAGTAGTAGCTACCAAGTCTAGTGCTGAAGCAGGAGAATTTATTGTAATAGCACTACCAGGAAGTACTTGTGATACTACTCCAATAAAGTTACTCTTTACATCTATCTCCTCTTCTTCCCCCAATATATCTATAAACCCTTTAGTGATCCTATCTAGTTCTACAATACCTGAAGTCCCTGCAACAATTTGTTTAATAGTTAATTTGTTCCTCCCAACCTTTTGTGCAAGTATTTCACCCTTCTCTACATATACACCATCTATACATGTGATGTACTTAAGACACTCAGAAGTTTTACAACCCAGTTCATCTACTAAATAGTAGGACTCTTTAATATTATTATCTGTTTTTGCAAATAGTTTATCCCCTACTTTTATCTTCTGCTTATTTTTAACACATATTCTTTCCCCACCTATTAGTGGAATATTAAACTGGTAATTGTCGTAGTGTTCAAACACTTTGGCTTTAATTATCATTTATCCATTTATTAATCTTTAATTTATTACTATAGCTATCCATTCCATATACAATTGGTCTTAGTCTAGAATCAATTAGAATATTCTCATACCTCACTCCTAGTGGTGAGGATATGAAGTTTACTGCCCTATCCTCAAGAGCTGGTAGATATACATTGTCTTCCAGCTTACCTTCGAAGACAACTTTGTTTACTTTATTCTTTATCTTAATCATCTCAAAGGTATCTCCTAGTACAATGACAGTTTCTGGCTCAAAGTCTTGTGATTTGTATGTTGCAGAGAATATCACTTTATCGATTGCTTTCTTGGATTTAAGTTCTGGTATCAATACTTTCGTTATTGCAGATATCACATCGTTTCTGCCTATTATAATATCGCTTGATTGACTCCCCATTGCAGTACTCATCCCATAGGCTTGTATTTTACATTCGTTGTCCCAGATGACATCAAAGGTGCCGTAGAGTTCAAGTCCATCAATGATAGAGAGGAGGGTTGCCTTCTTACCCAGAAGTCTTGGTATTTTACCACCAATGGCTATGAGGGTTTTAGTTTCTCCACTCCCTATTCCTTCCAACTTTCTTCTATTGTCTGAAAGTAGTGAGAAGAGTTGTACAGTAGTAAAGCTTCTTAAGATATCTTTTAAGTTTTGATCAAGTAATACATCTACTGGATGCATAATGAGATTAGCCCAGCTGTTCTCTAATTGTGCATTGTTGATATCTGAGGCCATGAATGCGTGTAGTCTCCTATCTTTGATTGCGTCTATAATCCCTATTCTATTACTCCAATATTGTTGTGCCTCACTATATTTGTATTTGTTTGGTAGTTTGGTATCATCCGTTTGCTTTCCCTCTCTTTGTACTCTGTATATTTGGAATGAGTTGATATCTAGATCTATGTATATCATGTCTTCATACCCCAATTTTTCAGAGAGCTTTCCTATTAGTTTTCTCATATTGGGTGTATCAATTACTCTCACCGCTATATCATGGGAGTAATGGGATATGGAATGGAAGATGTTTGTAAGGAATTGTTGGTTGTCATCAACTAATATCTTAATACCGTTTACTCCATGGTTTTCATCTTTAAAATCCACCATCCTACTTAACCCTCCTTCTGTATTTTGTATTAATTCCCAACCAAAGAGTTTTTCTAAGAGTCTAAAATATTCACTCCAGAAAGTTCCCATGAATAGGTGATCGTCTAAGCGTTTGTGGAAATGGGATATGTCTGTGTAATCAGAGAGTATGTATTGTACATCGTTGTTGTAATCCACATAGGCTAAATGCGACCATATAGCATCATCTTTCACTACAATCGTAAGGTAGGCATTCTTTTTAAGTAAGGACAGTTTACTCATATATATTAGTTTACTTAAATCTATGTTTTTTTACAACAAAAAAGGGAGTATTAAAACTCCCTTTTACATTCTAATCCAAGAGGACTACTCTTTTGCTACATATGGAAGTAATGCCATGACTCTAGCTCTTTTGATAGCTTTTGTAAGCTGTCTCTGATGTTTGTGACATACTCCAGATTTCTCTGTAGATATGATCTTACCTCTTACAGATGTAAACTTTTTTAATTGGTATACATCTTTGTAAGATAGGTACTTAGTACCAGACTCACAAAGAGGACACTTCAGATTTTGAATAATCTTTCTCTTTCTCCTTCTCTTCTTTGGAGGACTACTTTGTGTCGTTGTAGTAGTCGCTGTTGTTGTGTTTTTTACTTCTTCACTCATTACTTCCTAACTTTACTAAATTAAAATGGTAAATCCTCTTCTAGTGGATCTTCATCCTTAGAGGGGGTATCTTTAACAGGCTCGGAGTCTTTCTTTACTTCTTCCTTCTTATCATCTGTAGGCTGTTCAGTGAAACCAACTCCCTGTTTCCCTTTATTATCCAACAGAATCATATCGTTTACTCTTACCTCTGTCTTATACCTCTTACTTCCGTCGTCAGCTTCCCAATTCCTTGTATTGAGGGATCCTTCGATGTATACCTTCATACCTTTAGCTAGAAGTTGCTGACATATTTCTGCCATCTTACTCCATGCTACTATATTGTGGAACTCTGCTAATTCCTTTAACTCTCCTTTATCATCTTTCCAAGACTTATTGGTAGCCATCCCAAAGGTTGCTACAGCTGCACCAGAGTTTGTATATCGTAATTCTGGATCTCTTGTGAGATTCCCTATTAGCTGAACTTTATTTAAAGATCTTGCTGCCATATATATTATTTATTTAATTTAACTATATCTAATCATACAATACAATTATGAACTTTCGATGAACTAGATACTTATCTCTTTTTTCTTAATTCCTGTTCCTATATCCTCAGGATGTGTAACCTCTGTTATTAGACTTCTAAGTATTTCTTGTTTCAATTTCAATTGTCTATTTATCTCTCCAATATGCTTTGGTTCAATTTCATAGTTGTAAATGATGTAATATCCTTCATTGTGTCCTAATATTTTGTAAGTAAGATATCTTTTACCCCATACATCTATATCCAAGATCTTGCCCTTTTTAGATTCTACAAGACCAATAATCTCCTTGTGTAGTTCTTTTCTTACCTCATCTGGTAGCAGAGGTTTAAGTATAATCATTAATTCATATACCTTTTGGTTCTCGTTCTTCTTAGCCATTAACTATATCTTCCTTAAATTATATTTAGCGATTGGATTTTAGCAGAAAACAACACAGATGGGAAGAGTTTTGTAGTAGTAAGTTTTACCCTTTACGAACAAACTTATCTTTGTTCTAATAATCTCTTAGCTGTTTTTGGCCATTCCTGCAATCGTTTATCAAAAAGCAAAGCAATTACTTCTTTTCTTGAATACCCCCTGTCTTTCAGATCATCAAAAGCCATAATTGAATTGTCTATAATCTCCTTATATTCATCAACTAGTATTCTTTGTGAAGCTTCTTGCCAAAGTTTATCACCTTTGTCTTTATGTAACTTTTCCCGGAAAAACTGGAGATAATCATAGAAACTACCATCTTGATTTGAAAAAATATTATATTCACCACCATGAGGGGACACGTCCGCTTCTGCCTTCATCGCAATAATTTCATCTTTGACATAATTAAGTGCAACTTCCCTCGCCCTTTGCATACATGCTTTAACAAAAAGGCTTCTTTCATCAAAATCTCGTGCCCTTTTATATCTCCTGAATAACGCTACTGTCTCCAATGTTTCTTTAGCCCCTAACAATTTTGTACTCCTCAACAATTTATCACTAGCCTTCATTACTAAGGATCCCAGAATATCCTTTTCCATACCCTTCAAGACATCAGTTTCAATTTCTTTTGTACTATACAACCTCGGCCCTAAAATCTTGTTTTTTTGATGCTCTCGTTCATGTACAAGTGTCGAAGACATTGAATATATTTCATGCCAAGGAGAGTCTTCATTCAATACTAAATATGGAATTGGGTTTCTAGCTATGCTCTGTGTAGCATATCCCATATCCCAAGAACTCGTAGTATTAGTTCCCATTTTTAAAAAAACATTTTCGGGACAAAATATTTCAATTGCTACTGGTCCTACTGAAATCTCAACTCCTTCTGCTTCGGCTTTGCTGATTCTTACGCTACTTAACTTCTCCAATAAGTCTCGATTCTTAGGAAATTTCTCACGAAATTCTATAACTCGTCTATGTACATCAATATATTCATCTACTAATGATTCTGCGACTTCAATTTGAGCAGGAGGAAATCCATAATTAGAAGCAAATATTCCAATTATCCCTACCATCTCTTCTCTAGACAAATCAGGTTTGAACATTATTTGTTCTTCAATAGTATTTCTACATACTGCCCACGCTTCTCTTTGGCGAGATAATTTACTTTTGAATAATCCTATTACTTCTTTCCTGTCTTCTATTCTAGACATCATAAATCGAAGCTTTTCCATTTCTTCTTCAGGATTAAATACTCCATTTATTGGCTCTATCCTTGTAAGAATAGATTCCATTTCTATTCCAGGTGCTTGTATCTCTACAACATTAAGTGGTGTTTTAACTCCTATAAGTTCTTCTTGATAGTCTTCCTTCATTATTATTTATAGCAATATTCTTATTCATAAGCAACTTACCGATATTCTAAGCATTAAAATGTTTTTTCTTCATAATGAGGATTTCTAGTATATGTTATATACTAACCCCTACTTGTTCGCTAAAATAACAACGTAATCACCATCTTTAGTAACATACTCCTTCCCCATATTCTTTACCAAACCCTTCTCCTTAGCTCCATTCCAACCACCCTCCTCTATCAAATCATCTACATTAACAACATCTGCTGTGATGAAACCCTGCTCTAAATCTGTATGAATAACGCCAGCAGATTCTTTCACTGTAGCTCCCTTTTGTATAGTCCAAGCATTACACTCCTTCTCTGAGCCAGTATAGAAGGTAAGAAGATTTAATCTCTTGTAAGCAATATCCATCACATCATTAATGGTACTAGGATGATAGCCCAAAAGCTCCTCATACTCCTTCACATCATCCATCTCTCCTATCAACTTCACATCCACTCTCAAGATATACTCCTTCTTACCACCTACAAACTCCTTAAGACCATCCTCCCACTTTTCTAAATCTTCCTCTGCAACACCCTCTTTACAATTAAGTACAAACATACGAGGCTTAGAAGTAAGTAAGAAAAGCTCATACACAACCTTAGACTCTTCATCACCAAACTCCATATCTATCACAGGAACTCCCTTGTTTAACCCCTCTAAAATTTCCTTAAGTACCTCACTTTCCTCAACTGCACCCTCCTTCCCTATCCTTGCCATTTTACTTACACTAACCATCCTCTTCTCTACCACCTCTATATCCTTGAGTATCAATTCTGACTGTACAATCTCAAAATCCTCAACAGGATCTACCCTATCATAGACATGTACAATCTCTGTACTTGGGAAAGCTCTAAGAACATACATAATTACATCAACCTCACGAATATGTGAAAGGAATTGATTACCCAAACCCTCCCCCTGAGATGCACCTTTAACAAGACCCGCTATATCCACAAAAGTCATAGCAGAAGGAACTACCTTCTGAGCCTTAAAAAACTCACTCATCCTATCCAGCCGTACATCAGGTATCTGTATTACCCCAACATTCTTATCTATCGTACAAAAAGGGAAATTCTCTGCAGCCACACTCTTTTTTGTAAGTGCATTAAAAATCGTAGATTTACCTGCATTGGGCAAACCAACAATACCAACTGACAATGTATGCGATTTAGTTATCATAATGTGCCTATAATATCACAAAACCAATATGTTGTTTACAAACATGATATGATTTACTTATGCAAAAACTTCTCAACGCAATTCTTCTCCTCACACTCCTCATTACACCCAATTTAGTACACGCATCCTCCTACGACTTCCACATTGAACACAATATGGAGATACAATACTCCAAAAACAACGACTATGTCACAATCACAATTGAATATCTAAGAGAGGTGAAAGATAGTAACTACTTCTTCCCAGCAAGTGGAGAGAAGACATTTGTAATACCCGATATCCTTACCCATACTGATTCCCAAATAGCTACTGAAAGAAACTACAAAACGGAATCCATCACAGTGAAGGATTCTAACGGCAAAAGTCTCACCTACTTTACTACAGAGAAAGAGAACGAAGGAATACATGTACTAATACCAAATTACAAACAAACAACAAAGAATTCACCGTACAAGATATATCTTACATACAGGACACATGACTATGTACAAGCTGTAAACCAACACATCACCCTACAAGCTCCTTCCCTTCCTCAAGACACAGAATTTAGTATCTTACATAAGGAAACAAACACTAAAACCCACCTAGATTACAATTTAAATATGGTTGTGGACAAAGAGGTTGGTAAACTAACTAAAATATGGCCTACAACATACACACTAGACAGTACTAAAACCCAAGACACTTACACCTTCTCTGCAGAATCTAGACTCAGTAAAAACCCTTACTTAGAATTTGGGACATCCCAGATATATAGGTTTGAATTGGAATACAACACTCCACAGACAGACACACTAATACCAGAACAGTATTCGGACATATTCGGAAGTTTGTCCAAAAATATTTTTGAAATATCTCTACCAAGACACTTTGATGAGAATATGCAGACAGTCAAGATTGAGAGTATCTCTCCTACTCCGAGCAAGATTGGGAGGGACACGGAAGGGAATATAATAGCGACATTTGAAGTAGATGCAAATGACACAAGCACAATATCAGTAATTGGATATATCTGGGTAACACAAAATGATCTTAGTGATCCGAAGATAATTCCAAATCCAGAACTTTCTCTATACACAGAAACCATATCAAAGGACTCCAACTTATCACAATATCTTACTTCAACAAAGTACTGGCAAGTAAATGATGAATATATTCAACAAGAGGCTGAAGCGTTAAAGAAAGATATAGGGGATTTTCTTGATTTAATTAAAGCAGACTATACCTATATCAACGAAAATCTAGATTATGACCAGACCAAGGCAGATTCTAGCAATGAAAGAATCGGAGCAAAAGAAGCACTAGAAGGAGGAGGTTCTGTATGTATGGAGTATGCAGATACAATGATTACAATACTACGGGCACAGGGGATACCTGCAAGGGCAGCATTAGGGTATGTGAACTTGAAAGATATAGCTCATACTTTAGACTCCCAAGTTAGACACCAATGGGTACAGGTATGGCTACCTGATTACGGTTGGCTTTCTATAGATCCTACACTTGAGAGTGAGAATATGGATATCGGACAAAATATTGATAGAATACTTTGGGAGACCTTTAGTGGTAATGATTTATCTAATACAAAGGTATATTCTGCAGACTCTTTGGACAATATTGATGAATTAGAATTTAATATATCAATATATGCTATTACAGAAAATGATATTGCAGATATAGAGGGTTTACAAACCTATGAGGAAATCTCTCCAATAGAAGATTTGTCTGAAGAAAATATCGGAGATACATTAAATAGGTTCTTCAAAGCAAGCAGTATTGGAAGAAGTACAGCCGTTGTTGCCCCTATATTACTAGTACTTATCGTATTAGTAATCTTTCTATCATCTATAAGATGGACTATTAAAAAGATAAGAAGTAGAAATAAGAATAAACCTATTTAATATCTAATAAACCCTCTACAGCCTCTTTACCCTGCTCTAATCTACCCTCTGTTTGTGCATATAATATCGCTACAACCTCCCCCTTCTCTACACGATCTCCCACATTCTTTTCAAAGAATATTCCTGCTTCTTTTATCTTAGGAGTTCCTAAAGACCTAGCTATATCTACAATAGTTCTAGTATCAATCCTCATGATTGTACCACTCTTAGTAGCTTTAAGCTCATAAGTAAGCTTACCCACCTCAATCTCTTGAGAAAGCATCACTCCCTTCTTCCCTTGGCTAACTGCAATTCTCCAGAATGTACTCAATGCCCTCTTACTAGACAGTGTCTCTATAGCTAAATCCCTACCCTCTCCCTTCTTAGCCTTACCAGACTCCTCAAGTAGTATCTCTGCCATATCCAATACTGTATTCTCCAAATCCTTCGACCTATTATCCGTCTGCTCAAGCACCCTTAATGCCTCCCTAATCTCTAAGGCAGGGCCCACACCATTACCATCTGGACCTTTGATCTGTCGTTTAATAATGAGGCAATTAATACCGAATTTCGCAAATAATTTTATAAACCCCTTCTCCAAAAACGCTAAATCATCAGGCCTATCCAACTTTGTATTCTTACCATATGGAAGATCAATTAATACACATGTAGAACCCATAGCAACCTTCTTAGCCACAATACTTACTAAGACCTTCTGGAACTCCTGTATTCTAAGAGATCTCTCTACGTTGATAATCTCGTCATCAGCAGGAGCTAGATACAAAGAACCTCCCCATATTAGACAAGCACCAGTTTCTTTTACAACCCTATACACATCATCTTTAGAAACAGCTACTGGCATTACAACTTCTAGGATATCACTTGTACCTGCTGGAGAGGTAATAGCGCGAGTAGAGGTATTTGGACATACCAAATTATTTGCAGCAAGTATAGATACAAGGATAGGAGTAATACCCTTTCCTGCAGTGCCACCAATAGAGTGTTTGTCTACAACAAGATCCCCATTATCCTTAATATCCTTAAAACTCAACTTCTCTCCAGAATTGGCCATACCCTTAGTCATCCAATATATCTCATCATCTTCAAAACCTGGATTAAAGAATGTACTTACAAAGAAAGCAACCTCTGTTTCTCTTAACTTCCTACTACCAATATCCTCCATAATGCAGAGAAGTTCCTCCTCAGTAAGTTTCTCTCCCTTCATTTTCTTTCTAATAGCGTCTAAAGCCTTAGTAGGTTTAGGAATATCTAAAAAGACTTTCTGATTTACAGGAGCAAACCTTTCATCCACAAGCTCTTCATACAAACCTATCTCTCCCTCCTCAACCTTCGTATCTGTGATGATTACCTTCACATACATTTCAACATCCCTATACCCTAAGAGTGCAGTTCCTCCATCTTTAATCCCTATTCTCTCTGCGTCAGCCCTATTAAGTACAACAAAAAGGTCTTTTCCTCCTTCAAAATCCAACTCCCTTGATTTAAGATACAGCCCCATATTTGTTATTTCTAATATTATTTGTCATCAAGTTTGTGCTTAAAAAGCCAAGAGTACTCTCTTCTTATAACCTCCTCTATTTCACTTGGTTTAAGGATACCATATTCTGTGACAAAGCCTGTTATCAATCCCGCATCTACAATCTCAAAAGCAGGATTATACATCTCTAACCCCTTAGGAGCACTGTCCCACAATTCTTTGTCTTCTCTAACCTCTATTTCTATCTCATTGTATACAGTATCATGATCAATCTTTAACAACGGAGTAATCACATATAGTGGTTTGTCTGCTTGTTTGGCAGCCATAGCTATACCCCAACTACCTATTTTGTTAACACAGAAACCTTTCATGGTAATTACGTCTGCACCGATAAAGACAGCAGATACATGTCTACTACCTCTTCCGATTACGAAAGATTCTGCTGCACTATCTGCAATTAATGTAGTTTTAATTCTAGCATCTAATAGATTCTTTGCTGTAATTCTACCCTGATATCTTGGCCGAGTTTCTGTACATACTGCAGTAAAATCATCATCTCCCTTAGCAATAGCTTTGATAATTGCACCTGCTGTTGAAGAGTGGCAATGCGTGAGAATATGATCAATATTTGTGAGCTTTGGAGCGTTGTGTTCAATTATCTTACTCTTAGCATTAGCAATTATCTGTAAATACTCCTCACAAAGGTCCTCCAGTAGATTCTTTTCTTTAGAAAGATCTAGCTTCATACCATCCTTCTCAAGAAAGAACTGTTTAATATACAGCACACCATTCTGTGCTAAAGGCTCATTTGGTCTTGCATATGCCAAGTAATTACCAATATTTATAATCCTTTCGAGTAAATGATCGTCTTTTACAACTTCACTTCTTACTGCCACTTTCATACCTTCGAGAGTGGATATTGCAACATTAGTTGCACCTTGTATATTTAAATCTACAATGTCTTTATATATTTTTTCTATTTCTACAGGATATTTCATGCTACTTTAATTCAAATTCTTCATATAATTCTGGGACACATGCGTCTAATCCTAATTCTGACTTAATATTACTAGCAAAACCAATTGAGATTTCTTTATCTCCGTGTGTGATAAATACTTTCTTAGGAGTATGTCCAAAACTTCTTAACCAATATCTTAAGTCTCTTTGATCTCCATGGGCAGAAAATCCTCCAAGAGTATGAACCTGAGCATTAACCTCTATCTGTTCACCAAAGATACGCACTGAGGACTCCCCTTCTACTAATCTCCTACCAAGCGTTCCTTCTACTTGATAGCCTACAATGATGACATGTGTGCTAGGTTTGGCTAAATTGTTTTTCAGATGGTGAACTATTCTCCCCCCTGTACACATTCCACTACCAGCAATTATCAATATTCCATGTTTATCTATCAACCTTTTAGACTCCTCGGCAGACTCAACAATCTTTAAACCATCAAACTCAAATGGATTATCCCCTTTCTGAAGAAGTCTTCTAGCATCTTCATCGTAAAAACCCGGATACATCTTAAATATTGCAGTAGCCTTTGATGCCATTGGACTATCAAGGAATACCTCTAAGCCTTCAAGTAGCTTATTTTCAACAAACAGATTTATCTCATAGAGAATTTCCTGTGTACGCTCTATTGCAAATGACGGGATTAGAATATTACCACCTTCTTTCTGAGCTTGTTTTATTATCGCAAGGAACTCCAGCACTGTCTCATCCCTACTTTTATGTAATCTATTACCATATGTAGACTCACAAATAACGTAGTCCGCCTTACTAATCAT
>Ga0255374_10004_pt1 | contig 40365 bp, 35 predicted proteins | sample ANMaggSeSYBR01H4_FD_182088 | JGI IMG/M metagenome (GOLD analysis project Ga0255374, IMG submission 182088) | Sediment cell enrichment communities from methane seep in Santa Monica Basin, California, United Staets - ANME aggregate JGI... | ecosystem: Environmental > Aquatic > Marine > Cold seeps >... | reverse complement strand
GAAGAGCCTTTTGGGAGTATCACTGTGTGATATGTCCACTGGAGAGTTCTTGGTAATGCAATTACCTTTTGATAAGGAGAGTATTAACTCTGTTCTGTCTTCATACGATCCAGTTGAGGTTCTTTTGATTGATGGAAGTAAGGGGTTGGAGTTTGGGAATATTCCTGTACAGTTTGTTGATAAGGGGTTGAGGAATGTGAGTTTTACTAAGGAAATTGTAAAGAGCTTTTATGGAGTTAAAAGTCTTGAGTCCTTGGGGCTTGAAGAGGGGGCACAGTTAGTATCTGTAGGGATGATACTTAAATATATAGAGGATACCCAGTTGTGTAATCCTAAGCATATAGAGAAGCCAAGGGGTGTAAATATCAATGGTAAGATGATTTTGGATAAGCCAACTATTAGAAATCTTGAGTTGGTTTCCAATGCTTACGGTGGAGGTGTACAGGGTTCATTACTTTCAATTATTGATAAAACACAAACAAGAATGGGTAGTAGGTTGTTGTACCATTGGTTACTCAATCCTTTGATTGAAAAGGGTGCTATCAATGAAAGGTTGGATGTTGTTGATAGGTTTGTAAAAGATAGGGAGCTACTCAGTAGTGTAAGGGAAGAACTTTCCTCTGTGAGTGATATAGAGAGGATTGTTGGTAAGATTGGTTTGGGTAGGGTTAATGCTAGAGATTTTAATGCACTTCAGACATCGTTGGATGCTACATTGAGAGTGAGTGAGTTATTGAAGGATAAGTATATCCCTCATATTAAGTTTCTTAAAGAAGTAGTAAAGAGTATAGATACTGCGATATCTGACAATCCACCTACTTTAATAACTGAGGGTGGTGTCGTTAAGGATGGGTATAACGCTGAGGTGGATGAATTGAGGGAGCTTTCAGGTAGTAGTAAGGGGTGGTTAAAGAAGTTTGAGGAGGAAGAGAAGAAGAAAACAGGTATTACTTCTCTCAAGATTGGTTTCAATAGGGTGTTTGGGTATTACATTGAGGTAACGAAAACTCATCAGGAAAAAGTTCCAGATCGATATATTAGAAAACAGACGTTGGTTAATAGTGAACGGTATATTACGGAGGAGCTTAAAGAGAGAGAGGATATCATTCTCAATGCTCAGGAGAAGCTTTCAGAGTTAGAGTATAAGCTGTTCTGTAAATTTAGGGATGGTTTTGTTTCTAAGCTTAGTAATTTACAAGAGGTGGGAAAGAAGGTTGCTAGGTTGGATGTGCTTTCTGGTTTTGCTAATCTCTCTATCACTTCCAACTATACTCGGCCTAAGATTTTTGATTTGGGTGAAGATGAGGGGATTATTGATATTAAGAATGGTAGGCATCCAATCGTGGAGGGTTTACTGGATGAAGATTTTGTTTCTAATGATACAGTTTTGGATTTTGAGGGGAATAATATGTGTATACTTACTGGTCCTAATATGTCTGGTAAGTCTACATATATCAGGCAGGTTGCCACTATAATTTTGCTTGCTCAAATTGGTTGTTTTGTGCCTGCTTCTAGTGCTTCTATATCAATAGTGGATAGGATATTTACTAGGGTTGGTGCTAGTGATGATCTTAGTCGTGGTAGGAGTACTTTCATGGTAGAGATGGATGAGGCTGCTAATATTGTTAATAATGCGACTAAGTATAGTTTGGTTGTGCTTGATGAGGTTGGAAGGGGTACGAGTACTTATGATGGTGTGAGTATTGCTTGGGCATTGGCTGAGTATTTAGTCACGGATATTAAGGCAAGGACTTTGTTTGCTACTCACTATCATGAGCTTCTTAAGCTTTCAGATAGGGTTCCGGATAGGATTAAGAATTTCAATGTGTTGGTAGAAGAGGATCTTGATGCGGGTACTGTTATATTTCTTAGAAAGATTGTTGAGGGTGGTACTGATCGTAGTTATGGTATTTATGTTGCTAAGATGGCAGGTTTACCAGAGAAGGTTGTGAATAGGGCAAATGAGATATTAGAGAGTTTTGAACAAGAAAAGATGTTTGGTAGTGAGAGTGAGTTAAGGGATTCTGATATATTGATGAGTAAGAAGAAAATGGTTGATAAGACAGTATTTCAGTATCCTCTTTTTACTGCTAAGGAGAGTGAGGTTGAGAGGGATATACAACAGTTAGATTTGGATAATATGACTCCTATGGAAGCTTTGGGGCAGATAATTGAGTGGAAGAAAGGGTTGTAATCTTCTAATACTTAAGCTTATACCCTCCCCCATACTTACTATCTATTAATTCCCTCCCTGTACATAGTCTAATCTTCTCTCTTATTCTATGTACTATTACTACAATATATTGTTTTGTGTATGTTTTACCAAATTTTGATTCAATGTAATGAATTATTTCCTCTTTAGAGAGAAACTTCCTTTTGATTAGGAGTTTTACTACACTAATCTCTGTAGGAGTAAGTGGGATAAATATATTGTTATACATCACCCTATCCATCTTCTTTTCATATCTTAAGAAGTTGTACTCATAAATAATCTCATACTGAGTGGGAATGCAATGGACTAAATTCTTACACCTAAGTACTAGGTCTTCTGGGTTGAATGGCTTTTGTAGATAGTCATCACAACCATAACTAAGAAGGATGTGTTTAAGATTAGTATTGTTTGGGATAATGGCTAAAATCTTTGTTCTAAGACGTTTATTCTTTAAGTGTTTTAAGAAACTTAGAAGCTGTTTGTTGACATTATCGGTATCTATACAGAGAAGATCTACATATCTGCTATTTACAATATTTGTTGCATTTGAGAGATTTGTAGAGGTAATTCGCCAAAGGTTTTCCTTCTTGAGAAAACATTGAGCAGTATTTGTTGTTTCAATGTTTACAACTAATACTCGCTTTTTGTTTATGTTTAGCGGGTTAATAAATAACTCTAAGGAGTATTGTATTAGATTTCTTTAATCTTTTGTATAGACTGGGATATCGTAATTACGGAACTGTCTCCACTATCCATATCTTTTAGTTGTACTTTATTCTGTTTTATTTCATCTTCTCCTAAGAAAATGACCCATCTTATACCCTTTCTGTTGGCCTCTTTAAGTTGTTTGTTGAGCTTAGTTGGTTCAAGACACATGAGTGTGTTGATTCCATTCTTTCTCAATTCTTGTGTAAGTTGAGTAGTTTTAATAAGAAGAGATTTATCCATTAGTGTTACATACACATCTGTATTACTTTTTGTATTAGGGAGTAAGTTGTAGGTACTTAGGTAGTCAGTCATTATTATATCCCCCCACCCTAGTCCAAATGCTGGAATCTTTTCCTCTCCGAATATGGTAAGTAAATCATCATATCTTCCACCACCAAACATAGCTCTTGGGTTTTTGCTACCTCCAATATCAAACATCTCAATAACTGTACCTGTGTAGTAATCTAGACCTCTCATGATAGAGGGGTTAAACGCAATGTTTGTAATATCTAACCCTTTTGCTTTATCAAACAGTTCAAGTAATTGGTCGGCACCACTACACTTACCTTTAAGTAGTTCTAACTTAGAGAGATCCCAACTAAGGAAGTCTAAGACTTCTTCGAGTTGTTTGTTGTCCAATCCTATATCAGTTAGATATTCTTTAAAATCCTCTGCCTTCATCTTAGAAAAATTATCAATTGCTCTAGCAAGCTGTGGGATTAATTCATCAGAGAGTTTTAATATATCGGTAAACAGGTAGTCTAGTAAGTATCTGTTATTAATTCTTAATTCAAAAGTGTCTTTAGGGGCATCAAATTCCTTCATTACATCCATGACATATTGTATTATCTCTAATTCAGCATCAATTGTACTCATGCCAAGTAGATCGATATTGAGTTGGAAGAATTCTCTTCGCCTACCTCTTTGAGGTTTCTCATATCTATAGAATTTGCCAATATTAAACCATCTAAGTGGAAATGTAAGTTCCTTCTTCTTTGCAGCTATCATTCTAGCAAGTGAAGGAGTCATCTCTGGTCTGAGTGCAATCTCTCTTCCCCCTTTATCTGTAAAGTTGTAGAGTTGATTACTTATTTCTTCTCCAGATTTTGCTTTGTAAAGTTGAGCAGACTCAATTAGAGGGGTGTCATACTCCTCATATCCAAATCTTTTTGCTACCCTACTCCAGACATCGAAGATGTAATTTCTAATCATCATGTCCTTGGGATATGTATCAGTAGTTCCTTTGTATGGAGCTGTTGTTAGTTTGTTGTTTTTCATAGTGTCCAATTATATCACACTCGTAATTCTCTTTTGTTGAGATTTCCTCTTAAATCCATTATATTATATTGGTGTAATATTTTAGGGATACAAACTATGAAGTATAGTGTAGCTGTGTTATCAAAATCGAAACGGAGAAAAAGAAAAACATCGAGTACAAGGAGGAAGAAGTATGTGAGGGTGAGTAAGGTGGATAGGTTTAAAAGAATGAGTGGTAAGAAGTCTAGTAGGACAAAGGCTAGAAAGAAAACAGTCTTAGGAATAGATGTCACGAAGTTAAGGAAATTTTTCTATATATTAGCTGGTGTTGGTTTCTTTGTTGGTTGTATCGCTGTGTTGGTTTTGGGTATATATCTTAAGAATCTGAGAGATTCTCTTCCTGCTCCAGATCAATTAGTTGCAAGGAATTCGGATCAAAGTACTTTGATATATGATAGAAACGAAAAATTGCTTTACACAGTGTATGGGGATCAGAATAGGGAGTTTGTCCCTGTTGATGAGATCCCGAGTCATACTAAGTGGGCGTTGCTTGCTGCCGAGGATATGGAGTTTTATCAACACAAAGGAGTTGATTATGCAGGTATTGCTATGGCTGTGTTTCAAAATTTTACATCTGGAGAGTTAGTTCGTGGGGCTAGTACTTTGACTCAACAGTTGGTAAAGAATACAATTCTGTTTGATGTTTTGGGTGAAGAAGCCTATGAGAAAACCTATTCAAGGAAGATTAAGGAGGTATTGATTACTATGCAAGTCGAGCAAACTCTTTCTAAGGATGAGATTTTGCAGATGTATATGAATGAGGTTCCTCTTGGTGGTGTAAATTATGGATATCAGACTGCAGCTAATATATATTTTGGTAAGGATGTTAGTGAGCTTACTTTAGCTGAGAGTGCTTTACTTGCCGGGATAATTACAAATTCTAGTATATATTCTCCTCTTTTTGGTACTAATCCAGAGTTAGCGGAGTCGAGACAAGATTTTGTATTAGATCAAATGTTGAAGAATTCTCATCTAACTGGAGTAACAGAGGAAGAGATAGAGGCTGCTAAGGAAGAAGAGTTGGTGTTTACCTCGAAGAAAATTGATATAAAGGCTCCTCATTTTGTTTTTTATGTAAAGAGTTTGTTGGAGGAAGAGTATGGTGCTGAGCGTGTAGCAAAGGGTGGATTGAGAGTTATTACGACACTTGATTATGGTATTCAAGAAATAGCTGAGGAGGAAATCTCTGAGGGTATTGCGAAGGGTGCTAGATACAATGTACATAATGGTTCGATGGTTGTGCTTGATCCAAATAATGGAGATGTTTTGGCGATGGTAGGATCTGTCGATTATTGGAATCAGGAGGATCCGCGTGTGGATGGTAATGTTAATATTGCGACTAGTCTTAGGCAGGTGGGTTCTTCGGCAAAGCCTTATACATACCTAACTGCATTTACCCAAGGTTCTGGTCCTTGGGCATTGGCTCCAGATATTAAGATGTCTTTTGGTGGTTACAAGCCTGTAAACTGGGACAAGAAGTATATGGGTCTTATGACAGTGAGGGAAGCTTTGGGTAAGTCTAGAAATCTCCCAACGGTATATACTTTGCAGGTGGCTGGTATTACCAATTTTATTAACACTGTTGAAAAACTTGGTATTACAACTTTGAGTGATAAGGCTGACTATGGTTTAAGTCTTGCTCTTGGTTCTGGAGAAATGAAATTAATTGAGCATACTGCGGCATTTGGAGTGTTTGCTAATGAAGGAGTGAAGGTAGAGACAGATCCATTTCTTAAGGTTGAGACATCTAGTGGAGAGGTGCTGTATGAGAAGGAGTCTCCAGTTACTCAAAGGGTTTTTGATGAAAAAGAGATCTATGCTCTAAACTATATCCTTTGTGATTTAGGAGGGCATGGTGATAGGGCTGGGGCTTCTTACAGGGTACAGGGTAGGAAGGTGTGTTTTAAGACTGGTACAACCAATGGTCCTAAGGATTTGTTAACGATGATATATCATAAGAATCTTGTAGTAGGAATTTGGGCAGGAAACAACAATAATGAGGAGATGCCTGGTGGTTGGAGTTCTAATGTTCCACTTCCAATTGCACACTCTTTTATGCAGAGAGTTTCTGATCAGTATCCAGTTTCGTTGTATAGTAGACCGTCTGGGATTCTCTCTACCAGTATTTGTACTGATACGGGGAGGGTTGTTCAAAAGGGTGTTGATTGTCCAAGTGAGTCGAATATCTTTATTCAAGGTCATGGACCGTCTGGGGATAAGAGGGAAATTGTATATATATGTGAGTCTAATGGTTTGGTGGCCGAGAATGTGGAAGCTGCCAAAAAGTATGAGCTTGGGAAGGATTATGTGGTTATTAATAATAAGTTAGCTAATACTTATCAACAGAGTACGTATGATAAATTCCTTTTGGGTATAGAAGATGGTAATTACCTTATTTCTATGCCTGATAGTGCAGAGTGTCCATTACCACTTGGGCCAGATAATGCTCCTGTGATTGAGATTGTGACTCCTACAACAGGGCAGGAGGCTGCTCAAGGTAGTAATCTCATTATCTCAGGGAGTGTTAGAGTTCTGGATAGTGTTTCAGAGTTTACAGTGAGTATAGATGGTAATCCTATTGTAGGAGCTTCTATAAATGAGGATGATACATATTCTGTTACTTATGAGATACCATCTGATATGGTGTTGGGTAATCATACAGTAACTGTATGGGTAAAGGATAATTTAGAGAAGGAGGCTAGTAATCCTGTAGTGTTTAATGTTGTTGCAAGTGCATCCCCTATTACATTAGTATCACCTGCAGACGGTGTTAATATTGTATTTCCAGTTGCGTTGGAAGCGAGTGTAGTTGGTACTCCTTCTTCTGTTCAGTTCTTTATTAACAAGGTAGGTGGGGGTTACTCTACTACGCTTGGTGCAGTAGAAAGTGGAGGTAGTTGGGTAGCTACGTGGGGAGACAGTGGTGGTGGTAATGGGGATTATACTATTCAAGCAAGGGCTATTATTAGTGGTACTGCTTATGATAGTGCTATTTCTACAGTTACATACTGATATCTATCTTTGCTATTTTCTTACTAATTCTTTCCCTTATCTTCTGGTAGTCCTTATCTTTGAGAGTTTTTGTAGTATTGGTAATAGATATTCTAAGTGTGATATTTCTAGTATCATTTCCCTCTTTCATATATATATCGATACATTCAATATTGCTTTGGATGTTTTCTTTCTCTATTGCCTTCTTTACAGTCAAGAGGAGTTCTGCATATGTTACTTTTGTTGGTGTAACAAAGCAAATGTCCTGTGTAATGTAAGGGAACTTAGAACTTTCCACATATTTTTTCGAGTGTGACTTTACTTGTAGTACAGATTCAAGATTGATTTCAAAAGCACAGGAGTAATCGTTTAGTGAGAGGTTGTGTTTAACTTCGTTATTTATCTCCCCTACTATACCGAGTACTACTTTTGTTTTGCCAACTACAGTTGATACTACTGCACTGCTATTGCTCTCAAAGGAGTTTAGTAGTGTTTTAACCCATACTGGAGTTGAGTTGTAGTCAATGTCCGTAGCTAATTCATAGCTAAGATTCTTAATATCTATTTTGTGTAAAACTTGTTCTAAATATCTTTTTGATTGAAAGAAGGGACTGCCACTTAGTTTGTCGGTGTTGTCTGAGAATATGAAGCTTAGCTTCCATTCTTCAAGTGGTAGTTCCTCTTTATCCAGATTGTCTTTTTGATGAGAGAGGCCAAGTTCAAAGATACCGAAGGAATTTATACCTTCTTGGGTATTAAGAAGTGTTTTCTCAAGTAAGGATATAAGTATGGATGGTCTCATGAGTTCTAGCTCTTTGGAGAGGGGGTTTTTAAGTTTAAGACAGATGTTTGGATCTTGGTTTGTTTTCTTGAGTAAATCCATACTTACAAAGTTGTAAGTTAGTAGTTCGTTACATCCTGAATTTGAGAGTATGTTTCGGATATTGTTTTTAAGGGTCATCATTTTGGGAAGGGATGTTGCTGTTATTGCCTTTTCGGGTAATACAGGGATGATCTTTTCATATCCATATATTCTGGCTACATCTTCATATATATCTTCCTCTATCTCGATATCTTGTCGGAATACTGGGATTTGAAATGTAATATATTTGTCTTTTGAGTCTGTATTTTTGTATTCAATATTTTCTAGTAGTTTAATTAGTTCTTCTGAATTAAGATTTAGGCCTAATTTGGTGTTAAGTTTGTCAATATTGATACTTATTTGATCAACTTCTTCCTTTACAGGGTAGGAATCCATTAGGGTGCTTGAGATTTGACCATTACAGAGCTCTGTTATGAGCTCTACAGCATGTGAGAGTATAGGTAGGCACATTGAGGGGCTTTGTGATTTAGTGTAGCGTGTAGAGGCTTCTGTGATTATGCCTAATTCCATTGAGGAGTGTCTTAGGTTGTATCTATCAAAGTTTGCAGATTCTAGTATTATGTTTGTAGTATTCTTATCTATCTGTGTATCTATCCCACCTGTAATACCTGCTATGGCTATTGGGTGTTGGGAGTTGGCTATTACCAAGTTTCTATCGTTAAGTTCATAGATATTGCCGTCTAGGGCGTGGATTTTCTCTCCTGTTTTGGCTGTTCTTATTACAATATGTCCCATATCGGCCTGTTTGGTATCGTGTTTCATTACTTTGTCGAAATCAAAGGCGTGTACTGGCTGTCCAGTTAGAATCATGAGGTAGTTAGTAATGTCTACGATATTGTTAATTGGTTTAATATCAGATCTAAGTAATGCTGATTTAAGCCATGTTGGTGAATCCTCTACTTGGATATTGCTCATCGCAATGGCACAGTATCTTGGGCAGAGAGCTTTGGCTTGGTTATCTATGTCGAAGTTGAGACATGTTTCTGAGGGTTGTAGTTCTATTTGTGTTTCTTTGTACCAGTTAGGGCTAGTGAATTGTAAGCCTTGGGAACCAGCGAGTTCTCTTGCAAGTCCAATTATTCCAAAAAGGTCTCCCCTGTTTGTAAGGGCTTTGTTCTCTATTTCAACTACAGTATCGTTAAGTTCGTAGTAGTCAGAGAAGTTTTCTCCAATTGGAGCATCTTGAGGTAGTTTGAGAACTTTCTCGTGGTTTGGTCCAATGTTTAGTTCTTTTTCAGAACACATCATACCGTTTGATGTGACACCTTTCATTTCGACACTGTCGATTGTGAATGGTTTTTCTGTATTGTATGTGCTTGGTACAATTCCTTTTGGTTTAATGTATGCGACCTTGTCTCCTACTTCCAGAGTTTTGTCTCCTGCTACAACTTGAATGTTTTTATCGTTGTCTACTGAGATTTGGTATATTGCCAGTTTGTCTGCATCTGGGTGGTCGGACTTTTGCTTAATAGTAGCTATTACAACATTTTTATATTTTTCTGAAATGTTGGAGTATGATTCTACCTCACCTACTCTACTTGCGAGTATTTCTACGGTTGTTTTTACTTCTTTTGGTAGCTTTGTGTATTGTTTAGCAATATTTAGTGGTAATTTCATGTTAGTAATCTCTTAAGAATTTAATACTTCCAGCTCTGAGGTGTCTAATTTCTGGAATATTGTTTTTAATCATTGTAAGTCTATCAACTCCAAATCCCCATGCGAAGCCTGAGTATTTATCAGGGTCTATATTGGCAGATTTCAAGACATTGGGGTGTATCATGCCACAGCCCATTAATTCAATCCAACCAGTGTATCCACAGGTTGAACAGCCTTTTTTATTGCAGAAGGGGCAACTAATTGCAAATTCGCAGTCTGGTTCTGTGAAGGGGAAGTATGCTGGTTGTATTTTAATATCGAATTTACTTTCTAGGTATGCTTCAAGAAATTCTTTGATAGTAGCTATCATATTTGCAACTGAGACATTTTTATCGACATAGACACCTTCACATTGATAGAGGGTGTGTTCATGGCCTGCGTCTGTGGCTTCGTTTCTGTATACTCTCCCGGGTATTACTGTGCGTATTGGTGGGTTTTTACTTTTGAGTATTCTATTTTGCATAGTGGATGTATGTGCTGGTAAGACAAAACCATCTTCTGTCCAGAATGTATCAAACATATCTCTTGCAGGGTGTCCTTTGGGGAAGTTTAGACTTTCAAACATATGGTAGTCGTCGTCTACCTGTCTACATTCTACAATGTCAAAGCCCATGGATGTAAAAATCTCATTAAATCGGTTTACTTCTTGCATTAGTATGTGTGAAGAACCTTGTAGATCAAGTATGTGTGGTCTTTTGTCAGTTTGTGTATTGCAATCAAATGGTGCTGTTGGATCTATTCTAGAAGATTTCTTTATCTTAGTTTCTGTTTTGGAATTATTTAATTTTTCATCAACTAGAGATTTGAGTTTGTTAATCCTTTTTCCAAATTTAGATTTCTGATTAGTGGGAACATTTTTAATGTTTGCAAATTCTTTTGTAAGGAGGCCTTCTTTTGAGAGATATCTCTTTTTAAGCTCCTGTGCATTTAAGGACTTTAAGTCTTTGTGTACCTGTGTTTCTAATTTAGAAAGGTTTGGCATGTTAATTTCTTTTTGAATTATATATTTATTATAGACAAAAAAAGACTCCTTGTAGAGTCCTTTCAAAAATCATAGTAGGATCTCTACAGACTTTTTACGATAAAGGTGAAGATTTCAGGGTTGTTCATAGCGATATCTGCTAATACTTTTCGGTTTAATTCTATCTTTTTTAAAGAGAGTTTGTTGATAAAGTGACTGTATTTCATATCATTGTTCTTACAAGCTGCATTGATTTTTGTAATCCAAAGCCTTCTCATATCTCCTGCTCTTTTCTTTCTATCGTTGTATGAATATTGACCGGCATGCATGTATGCTTCGTGTGCTACTTTGTATAGCTTACTTTTGGTCATTCTATATCCTTTGGTAGCCTTTAGGACCTTTTTATGTCTTCTTTTTGTTACTTTTCCTGTTTTTACTCTCATTTTTTTATTTTTACAAATTTACAATTTTTCTATACATGTTCTTTTCGTTTGCACTAGAAACAATACGTTTGTTAGATTGTCTTCTTTTAGCCCTTCGAGATTTCTTGGTTTTTAAGTGGTTTTGGTGACTTTGTTTATACATAAGCTTACCCTTTTTCTTTCCTTTAGGGTTAGTGAGCTTAAATCTCTTTGCTGCTGTTTTATTTGTTTTTTGTCGTGCCATTCTTTTTATGAAATGTGATAAACATATTGCGTCCTTCTCGTTTAGGATCAGCTTCAATGCTACTATATTCACTAAAATTAGTCAATATTTTTGTGAAGACTTCTTTGGCTTGTTCACTTGATTGACGCCCTTTTCGAAACATTGTAATACGAACAGGGTGTCCCTTTTCCAAGTAGTCGAGCGCTCGTCTAACTCTGGTGTTTACATCTCCGACGTCAATTACAGGACTAAATTTGAACTCTTTCATATCTTTTTGTTTACTTCTGTTCTTATTGGACCTCTGTTTTTTCTTCTGTTGGTAAAGATACTTAGAGTAATCCATTATCTTACATACTGGAGGTTTTGCTTTGGCACCTACCTCTACTAAATCTAATCCTAATTCTTGAGCCTTTAACAATGCATCTTTAGTATCCATTTCTCCGAGGTTGTCTCCATCGTCTGTGATTACTTGGACTCTTGGAACTTTGATCCATTCGTTTTTTCTAGGTCCAAAGTCTTTCTTCTTCGTGTATGTTTTGTAATACGCCATTAATTAAAGTATTGTATTAATTTATTTATTACCCTTGTTTCTAATCTCTTCTCTGAGATAGTCTATGAATTCTTGGTTTTTCATTAGTCCTAACTCCTTGTTTGAACGAGATCTTATTGATACAGTATTGGTTTCTATTTCCTTGTCTCCTACTATTGCGATGTAAGGTATTTTCATCTTCTCTGCATCTCGAATTCTTGATTGCATACTCTTATTCCTGTCATCAATCTTTACTCGAATATTTGAAGCTTTGAGTAATTCGTATACCTCTTGTGCATATTCTGTATGGTTTTGGGAGATAGGGATGATTAGTGTTTGATCTGGTGCAAGCCAGAGAGGGAAGTCTCCACCGTGATGCTCTATTAAGAATGCAAAGAATCTTTCAAATGATCCAATTAAAGCTCTGTGTATAACGAATGGCTCTTGTTCTTTGCCTTCTTTATCTATGTATGTGATATCAAATTTCTCAGGGAGATTGAAGTCTAATTGGATTGTAGAGACAGTATCTTCTTTGCCGAAGACGTTTATAGCTTGTATGTCAATCTTTGGGCCGTAGAAGGCGGCGTCGTTAGGGACTTCTTCAAATTCTTCCTTTCTTTTTACTAGAACATTTCGGAGTGCTTCTTCTGCGATTTTCCATTTCTCGGGACTTCCAGAGTACTTTTTCGATTTACCTTCTGGGTCAGAGAGAGAGAGTCTGAATTTGTACTTGTCAAAGCCTACATCTTTGTAGAATTGGTCAAGTAGGTTCATGGTTTCGTTTAGAACGTCGTCTAATTGTTCTGGAGTACAGAATATGTGGGCATCATTTTGAGTGAATCCTCGTACTCTTTGAAGGCCCTGTAGCTCTCCAGATTTCTCATATCGGTATACTGTACCTAATTCTCCCATTTTGAGTGGGAGTTCTCTGTAACTTTTTGGTTCGAGTTTGTAGATCATCATGGCTGCAGGGCAATTCATCGGTTTGAGGTAGAATAGTTCGTCATCAACTTTTATTGGTGGATACATTGAATCTTTGTAGAATTTGAGGTGTCCTGATTTTTCAAAGAGGACTTTTTTATGAATATGTGGGGTAAGAACATGGATGTATCCTGCATCTTCTTCAAGTTTTATCATATATTGTTCTAGAATGTTCCTTATCTTGTATCCTCTAGGTAACCATACTGGTAAGCCTTGTCCAATTTCTGGGATTAGTGCGAAGAGTTTAAGTTGTTTGCCAAGTACTCTATGGTTTCTTTTTTTTGCTTCTTCTAAATTGTGAAGGTGTTTTGTGAGTTCGTCTTTAGTTTCAAAGGTTGTACCGTATATTCTGGTTAACATCTTATTCTTCTCGTCTCCTCTCCAGTATGCACCTGCGGTTTTAAGTAATTTCAGGAATCCTACTCCTTTTGTACTTTCTAAATGTGGGCCTCTACAGAGATCTATGAAGTCTTTGTCTCCAGTTGTGTAGAAACTTAGTTCCTTGTCATCAATGTCTTTAAGTAGTTCTAGTTTGTAACTTTGGTCTATTGCTTTAAGGTACTCAGTGGCTTCTTCTCTAGACATGAAGATTTGTTCGAATGGCAAATTCCTTTTTCTTATATTTTTCATTTCTTTCTCAATCTTTTTAAGGTCTTCTTCTTCAATTGGTGTACTAAATTCAAAATCATAGTAAAACCCGTCAGCTATTGCAGGTCCTATACCTAGTTTGGTGTCTGGGTAAAGGGTCAGTACTGCTTGTGCAAGTACATGGGATGCACTGTGTCTCATTTTTTCTAAATTAGAAACTTCATCTTTTTTCATAGCAAAAATATATTAAAACTTATATGGTGAATGGGGAAACGAAAAGTAGCATTATCTGTGTGTTGTAAATACTATTTTAGTGATTTTCTCTTTTAATATGCCTAATCTTTTATACATTACTTTGTATTTTAAACTTTTTTAATTGTTTTTACAATGAATATCGTAATTGAGTTAAGCCCAAGTTCGTAGGTTTCGAATTTTTCAATGGATTTAAGTTTTAATCTTTCTAAGGGGTATCGTCTAGGATGTTTGATTATTACCACTCCCTTGAAACGTTTGTTTTCAACAGGAAGGAGTTGTGAGGCTAGATTAATTGTGTTTTGCATTTTGTAAACACGTTTGGTGTTGAAGAGCTTGTATGGTGGGTCCATGAAGATGATGTCGTATTTTTGTCCGGATTTAATTGCTTTGAAAAGGAATTCGTCTGTTTTAGATTTTACAACTTCGGCTTCAGCAAGAAATCCACAGACAGATACGTTGGATTGTAGAATATGGTAAGCGTTTTTGGCAGCGTCTACTAAGACTGCACTCTTGGCGCCTCTTGAGAGTGCTTCTAATGCAAAAGAGCCTGTTCCGGCGTATAGGTCAAGGATTGTTTTACCAGCAATGTCTTTATTGAGTATGTCAAAGATTCGTACTTTCATTCTGTCTGTAAGTGGTCTAGTGGTTTTGGGTATTTGAATCATGATGTTTTTAGCACTACCACCAGTAATCCTTAATTTCCCTGGGATAGTTGGTTCTTTGCTTTGTAAGCGTTCTTTGAGAAATGTGTCTTCCATTTCTTCGTACTCTTCCCAGGAGTCCACTCTCCATTTGCTTTTGTTTTTTCTTAATTTTCTAAAGGATGTTTGTTTTAAACTCATAGGGTAATTATACTAGTTTGTAGTGGTTTCTTCCAGTCTAATCAATATCTCGAGTGGCTTGGTAGAGAATGATGCTGGCCGTGTTAGCAACATTGAGGGATTTCTTCATACCACGCATTGGAATGTAGAGGGTGTCGTTACAGTTGTCTAAGATTTCCTTGCTTATTCCACTTTTCTCATGTCCGAAGATAATAGCGAATTTTTCTGGGTACTCAAATTTCTGAAAGTTCTTTGCGTCTTCTGTTAACTCTATTGCATAAATAGGAATATTTTGGTCTTCAATTTCTTCTATTGCTTCTAAAGTTGTGTCGTAGTGTTGGGAGTCGATCATCTCGATTGCTCCTAGAGCCGTTTTTTCAAGTTTAGGGTTGTCTGTATCTGTAGTCATTCCACAGAGATATATTTTTTCTACACTTCCAGCACCGTCAGAGCTTCTGAATATGCTTCCTACATTAAATGCAGATCTTAGGTTATCTAAAACTACATGGATTTTCATTTAAAAAGTTTCTTAGAGATCTTATTGAGTTTTGCATTATCTTCTAAAAGAAGTTTTCTTGCAACTTGTCTTGCTTTTGTGAGGAGTTCAATATTCCCAAGGTTTGCGATTTGAAATCTTGGGATCCCTGATTGTAATACTCCGTATACTTCCCCAGGGCCTCTTTGTTCAAGGTCGTATTGAGCGACGTCAAAGCCGGATTCGTGAGTTGTAAAGTAGTTGAGACGTTCTAAGGTTTTTTCTCTTTCTTCTATATTCTCACTTGGGATGATGAAGCAGTACGATTGTAGATCTCCTCTACCTACTCTACCCCGAAGTTGGTGTAGTTGTGCTAGCCCAAATCTTTCTGCATTTTCGATTACGATGATGGTGGCGTCTGGAATGTCTATTCCAACTTCAATTACTGAAGTGGAGATTAGTATATTAGATTTCTTCTTTCTGAAGTCTTCAAGTATTTTGTTCTTGTCTTTGTCCTTCATCTTGCCGTGGAGTAATCCTACTTTGAGGTTACTAAAGTAAGAGTTGGTCAGATTTTCATATTGTGTCTTTACGGATTTGATATTTGTATCGTTGTCTTCGATTAAGGGGTAGATTATGAAGGCTTGTTCTAGGAAGTCGCTTTCGTGTATCTTTTTATCGATCCATTTGAAGCAGTCAATACGTTTTTTTGTTGGTACATACTTTGTTTCTATATCCAATCTGTTGGTAGGCATTTCTTTAATTGTAGAGACTTTTGTACTTCCGAAAACTACTTCAGTGAGACTTCGTGGGATTGGGGTTGCAGTCATTGTAAGGTAGTGTGGTGTATTTTCTCCGATATTAAGGAGTTGTTCTCTTTGTGTTACACCAAATCGATGTTGTTCGTCGATAATTATGAGATTAAGATCTTTTGGTAGATCTTTTTGAAAGAGTATTGCATGTGTTCCTACAATTAATTTGTTGTCAGCATCTGAGATTGTTTTTTCTGCTGAGATACAGAGTTCAACGTCTACTTTGAAGGGAGTGAGAAGTTGTGTAAGTGTTTCGAAGTGTTGTTTTGCAAGTACGGTTGTAGGTGCTAGTAGAATACTGGAGAAACCAGATTGAGTAACTTGGAGTATAGTGGAGGCAGCTACAACTGTTTTTCCACTTCCGACATCTCCGTTGAGTAGACGGTTCATGGGGTTGTTTTGCTCAATATCGTTGAATATTTCAGTGATGCATAGTTGTTGGTCGTTTGTTAGTTTGTATGGGAGACTTTTTAGAAATTTGTTTTGAAGAGTAGTGTCAATGGTAATGGGGAGGGATGTTTTTTTGGATTGCTCTTCTATTTGTGTCTCAATTTTGATTGCAATTCTTAGCATTTCTTCAAAGGCAAGTCTTTCTCTTGCTAATTCTAAGGATTTTGTACTGTCTGGGAAGTGTACTTGGGTCAGGGCTTCTTCTATTGGTATGAGTTCTTCTTCTTCAAGAATCTTTTTTGGTATATATTCTTTGATGAGTGTGGGTATGTCATTCTTTATTTGTAGGAGTAGTTTTCTAATTTGTCTTGAGGTTATTCCTTTTGTCTCGTGGTATGTGCCAAATATTTTTCCTAAAGTAACTTGCATGTTAGGGTCTCCTACATATTTCTCATATTTAGGGTTGTAGATGTTTTTGCGGTTTCCTTTAATTGTGATTTTACCGTCGAAGATGTACCAATCTCCAGGTTGAAAGGTGTTTGTTAGGTATGGTTGGCTGAAGTATGTTAGATTTGTTTTACTGTCATTGTCTGCGACTTTAACTGTGGTGAAGCTTTTCCCATACCTTGTAAAGACGTTCTTTACTTCTACAATTTGTGCAAGAAAGGTCCCAGTTTCGAGTTCTTTGAAAGTTTTGATATCCAGAATGTCTGTAGTGTCGCGATATTTGAAGGGTACAAACCTGATTAGGTCTCCTACGTTTGAAATGTGTAGGGATTTGAAGTTGGATTGCATTTTCCCACCTACACCATTAAGTGTGGTTATATTTGATCTTGCTGATAGTCGCATTAGAGATTGCTTAGGTTAAGAATTATGGGAATTGCCATTCCTCCAATTAGTGCTATTGCAATGAAAATGTTTAAGATTTTTTTAAGAACTTCCTTTGTCTTTTTCTTCATGATTACTTTATTGTACAACATCTGAGGGCTATTTGATAGCACGGTTAATTTTTATTTTTGCGTTTTCAGAATTAGCACATCGGAGTAATTTAGCATTTGGGTAGAGTTTACCTTTCTGTGTAATTATTTCTACTACATCTCCTGTTTGTAGTATGTAATCAAGGCTTGAGGCTTTAGAGTTCACTTTTGCTCCAATCATGCTGTTGCCTACTTCCGTATGTAAGTAGTATGCGAAATCGGTTACAGTATTTCCTTTGTCTAAAAGCTTAATTTCTCCTTTTGGGGTTAATGGGTAGACTTCATCTGGGAAAATGTTTACAACGATGGGTATGGAGAAGTCTGTAGGAGAGTTTTTCTTGTTGTTTTCGATGTTTGTATGTATTTCTTGTATCCAATCGTATGTGCTAGATGCTTCTGCATTTCGTTTTCTACTTTCTTTGTATGCAATATGGGATGCGGGACCGAATGTGTTGTATATATACATTTCTTTGGAAAGGATTTGTATCTCAATGGGTAAATCCCCTACTTCAGGGAAAGAGATGGGGCCTTGCATTGCTTTGTAACCATTGGGCTTTGGGTGGGCGATGTAATCGTCAAATTCGTCTAAGAGAATATCTCCTTCCTCCCATAGGGTATCGAGTATTTTATAACATGTGTCACTGTCATTGGTGAGAATACGGAAACCGATTAGGTCTCTAATGTGGGCTATTGGATTCAGGTGTCCTTCATCTATGTATTTTTTTGATTTAAGGTATGTACTGTATTTGCTCTTTATTCTTGATTGTATTTCTATTTCACCAAGGTATTCTTTTAGCAATTTCTTAAGGTAGGTGTTGTAGGAATTAAGAAGTTCTTGTGAGATGTTTTCTTTTTCGTAAAGTCGTGTTATGTAATCGTACTCTTCTTTTTGTGTAATTCTAAAGCATTCTTCTCTAATATCTCTTTCTATATCTCCAAACCCTAAATATTGTGCCAGTTTACTGTAAATATTAAAATTACGAAGAATATCATTTTTGTCTTGTTCGTTATCTTCGATTGAGAAGAGAATATGGCTGTTGGATTGTGCACTTGCTATTTGAACGAGTACGGGTCTAAGGTCTTTCACTTTATTGAGGATGTATCTAGTGACAAAAAGGTATGATGTGTTTGAGCTTCTAACTACACTTTCGATTTCGTTGTAGGTTTGTAAAAGGTGAGAAACCTCTTCTGAAATGTTTTTGTTAATATATTCGAGATTAGTATTTGTCATTTCAATATGGTGGAGTAAGCCTGTAATCACAGTGGCATAGTCAAAGCCTTGTTCTTGTAATCGTAGTGCAGTATCTAGGCAGTGATCTAGATATTTGTCTCCAGTAGGTCTTAGAGAGGTTGTGTAGAGTTTTTGTGCAAATTCGAGAGATACATTCAAGATGTCTTGGAATTCTTTTGGACAGCTGCTTTTTAATTTGTTTATTGTTTTTGTGTTTCCCATAATGAAAGAATCCCCTTAGGGGATTGAATTTAAAAATCTTTTCCCCTAGGTTCTCGGTTGATAGTTAACTCTTAAAAGTTTCTTGCCAACCTTGAGATTGATTGGATGAGTGAGGGAAATTCCCATGTTCCAATCTCCAATTTTTGTGTCGTCTATCTTTACTGCACCTTGTTCTACCAGTCTTCTTGCCTGAGATTTACTTGGAGCCAATTTAAGTTCTACCATTAGGTCTGTGATAGGGTATTGCTCATTACTAAGAGAAACCTTTGTAAGCTCCGTATCTGTGGATTTTTTTTGGAAAACAGTTTCAAAATATTCCTGTGCGGAGTTTGCTTCTTCTTGGCTTTTGAGCTCAGAGGTTAGTCTGAATGCCAACTCTTTTTTGAGGGTCATGGGGTTCTCGTCCGAAGTTAGGCGCTTTTTAATTTCGGACACCTCGTCCATTGTTGCGCTAGTGAGTAGTTCAAATCCGTCTACAATTTGATTGTCAGTAAATGCCATAACTCTGCCATACATCTCTTGTGCATTATTACTCAGCTCTATCATATTTCCTTCACTTTTACCCATCTTGTCTCCTTGAGCTGTAGTTAGAAGTTTCCCGGTTACTACAATTTTTTCTTTGTTTAAGTGAGTTTTTACCATATCTCTGCCACTGAGCATATTAAAGAGTTGGTCGTTCCCGCCTAGTTCAACGTCTATGTCCATCATGACAGAGTCATATCCTTGCATCATTGGGTAAAGGAATTCGTTTAGGAATATTGGTTTGTTCTCTTCTATTCTCTTTTGAAACATACTTCGCTTTAGTAATTGTTGGACTGTAAACTCTGAAGCTAGTTTTATGATATCTGCAAAGTTTAGAGGTTCTAACCATGTACTGTTGTACATGACTTGTACAGGATTCCCCTTATTTTTGATGTCGATAATGGAGGAGGCTTGGTTGGTATATTCTTTCAGGTTGTTGTCAATCTCTTCCTTTGTTAGAATTTTTCTTGCAGAATCTCTAGCATCTGTTTTGTCTGAGGGATCCCCTATTCTAGCTGTGAAATCTCCGATGAGGAAGATTACATTGTGTCCGAGTTTCCTAAAGTCTTCGAGTTTTCTCATTGTGACAGTATGTCCTACATGGAGTGTAGGTGCTGTAGGATCAAAGCCTTGGTAGATATTAAGGCGTTCTCCAGAGTAGAGCTTCTTTTCAAGAGCTTCTTTGCTGGGAAGAATTTGCTCGACGGCCTTATTTAGGATCCTGTCAATTATTTCTTTATCTGTTTTTATTGTGATATTACTCATACAAGAAAATTATATCATATCCAGTTATGATATGTACTTGCGACTTTTTAGTTTGTCAGGTAAACACTGTTGATCTGATTTCTTGTTTGTTAGGTTGTGATCATATTGGTATCCTTTTCCATATCCAATATCTTTCATTAGTTTTGTAGGTGCATTGCGTATGTGTAATGGTACTGGAAGGTTGCCATATTGTTCAATGTCTTTCTTTATTTTACCCTCTGCCATATATGCACTATTGTCCTTTGGAGCTTTTGCTAAGTATATTGCTAGTTGTAGTAGTGCTACACTACATTCTGGCATACCTAATTTCTGACATGTCTCGTACACCGTATTCGCAAGGATTACTGCTTGAGGGTCTGCGTTTCCAATGTCTTCACTTGCAAATCTGAGTAATCTGCGGGCAACGTAGAGGGGGTCTTCTCCTGCTTGTAGCATTCGTTCTACCCAGTATGCTGCTGCATCTGGATTGGAGGATCTCATAGATTTGTGTATTGCAGAGATGATGTTGTAGTGTTCGTCCCCGTTTTTGTCGTAATAGATTGGTTTTTGAACAGCATTTTCTAATATCTCATTTGTAACTTTGGTTTTCTTCCCCTCTTTTTGTTCAGAAAGGGCTAGTGTTGTAGTCATTTCAAGAATGTTTAATGCCGACCGTATATCTCCATTGGAGAGACCTGCCATTGTTTCTAATATTTTCTTTGTAATGGTGATTTCAGGATATTCTTCCTTCGCTATTCTTTTGAGTAAGTTGAATATGTCTTCCTCTGTGTGTTGGTTGAAGACAAAAACTTTTGTTCTTGAGAGTAATGCTGAGATTACGGTAAAGGAAGGGTTCTCGGTTGTGGCTCCTATCAGTATTATCACGCCCTTTTCTACGTATGGAAGTAGTGCGTCTTGTTGTGCTTTGTTCCATCTATGGATTTCGTCAAGAAAAAGGATTGTCTTTTTGTTGTATTGTTGATTAGCAAGTGCTTTGGCTACGATCTTTCTTAATTTGTCTTTACCACTGTTTACTGCTTGTAGTTTGTAGAAGTCGTAGTAGAGGTTTTGAGAGATGATGTAGGCTAGTGTAGTTTTCCCTGTACCAGGTGGTCCCCAGAATATCATGGATGGTATGCGCTCAAGTTCTAAAAATTTGCGAATAGGGCCTTTTGTTCCTATGAGGTGTTGTTGTCCTACAAAGTTGTCGAAGTCCTTTGGCCTATATTTTGATGCTAATGGTTCATTCATACATCATTATATTACAGTCTGGTATGGATTTGAAATATATAACTAAAGAGGAGTAACTATTCTTACCTTTTTTCTTCTTTTTAGCTTCTTTAGGAAGTCTGCTTGTTTTTTACTAATGTTTGTTCCCCAATTAATATATACAACAGTAATATCTTCCAGATTTGCTTTCGTGAAATCTTCTGCATATATTTGAACTCTTTTGGTAAATGGGAAAAGTAGTGATTTTGACAAGTTTGCAATCATGAGGTGTATGGGTGATATCTCATACCCTACACATTTTACATCTTTGTATTTTCTAGCTACTTCAAACACTACTCTACCATCTCCACAACCTAGGTCTGCAAAAATATCTTCTTTCTTTAGTTTCATTCTTCTTGCAGTATCTTTTAGTTTCTTTTTAGGTGTAGGTGTAGTAGAGAGGAAGAAGCTAAGGAGCATGCTTACGATGTATGAGAAGAGTAAAGCTAGTATTAAAATTGATATTGCTAATGCTAAACCATTTGGCATGTGCGATAATTGTGTATAATTTAGTGACTGATATATGATAGACGGTATTATACTAATAGACAAGGAGAAAGGAATTACATCTTATGATGTAATTAGAAAGTTGAAGAGAGATTTTGAAAAAGGGACTAAAGTTGGGCATGCTGGAACACTAGATCCATTTGCTACAGGACTGCTCATTGTAATGGTGGGAAGGCAGGCGACTAAGCTGATGGAGAGGTTTCATACTTTAAAAAAGAGGTATGTGGTTGAAGCAGAGTTAGGGTTTAAGACAGATACTCAGGATATTACTGGGGAAGTAGTAAAGGAGAGTGTTGTGAAGGATACTCCAACAAAAGAAGTTATTGAGGAACTTATTGCCAAGGAATTTGTGGGCAAAATATCACAAACGCCTCCTCACTACTCTGCAAAAAAGATTAAAGGTAGAAAATCTTATGAATTAGCTAGAGAGGGGAAGGAGTTTAAACTTTTACCTAAAGAGATTGAAATATTTGAGTGTAAGATACTAGAGTATGAATATCCGAAATTAGAGTTAGAGGTACTCTGCTCTACTGGTACATATATTCGTACTTTAGTAAATGATATTGGTGAGAGATTAGGTACATATGCCACGGCTGTGGAGTTAAGAAGGTTAAATATTGGGAAGTTTTCCGTAGAAGATGTAGGAAGTAGTATAATGGGGGTAGATAAAGTAATAGAGATGATAAATAATGGATAAAGGAAGATTGTACGTTGTAGCTACACCTATTGGCAATTTGAAAGATATGACATTTAGGGCTATCGAGATTCTTAAGGAGGTAGCCTTTATACTTGCTGAAGATACTAGAGAAACAAAGAAGCTACTTAATGAGTACAGTATTCATACTCAACTTGTGTCTTACAGAGATCAAAATCATATATGTATGATAGAAAAAGTTGTGGAGAAATTGGATATGGGTTTAGATTTAGCCTTAGTATCGGATTGTGGTACTCCATTGATATCTGATCCAGGGTATAAATTGGTGAGAGATTTAAGATTGAAGGGGTATGAAGTAGTCTCTATACCTGGCCCAAGTGCACTAACGAGTGCAATGTCGGTGAGTGGATTGCCTACTGATATTTTTACATTCTTAGGGTTTCTACCAAAATCAGAGGGGAAGAGAAAGAAACTTCTTACGAAGTATTTTGCTTTAGAGAATACATTGGTAATATATGAGTCTCCGAATAGATTGTTTAAGCTATTAAGACTTTTGCAGGTGATAGATAGTACAAGTTTAGTAACTGCTATCCGGGATATTAGTAAAAAAAGGGAAAGGGCATACTTTGGGAGTGTGTCAGAAGTAATGTCTTCTTTGAGAGAAGATGGTTTAGAAGAAACTCCACACGGGGAATGGGTAGTAGTTGTTTCGAGGAAGAATTAACCAAAAACTCTCTCGTAATTCTCATCTGAAATATCTTCGAGCTTTTGAGCTGGCATATTCTTTATCTCTGCAGCGATTTCTATTATCTCCTTAATCTGTGCTGATCTTCCATATCTAATTAGAGCCTTCTTGTCTTTTCTAATACTTTGTACTGCAAGAAATGGGCCGTCTGTTTCGAAAAGGATTCTATCATTAGGGACTTTCTTTAAGATCTCTCTTACATTTTCTCCATTAGGATAGGTAATTATTGCATTGAACCCTATACAAAATCCTAAGTCTAAGATGTCGGATACTAGAGAGAGTTCTCCTGTGTAACTATGAAAACTTCCGTTTACTAATCCCTTCCCGTTCTTAGCAACAAGTTCTAATACGTCATTTATACAATCTGTCTTATCAGGGAGTTCTCTAGCATGAATGCTGAGTGGAAGGTTGTTTTCTTTTGCAAGTTTGATGTGTACTCTGAAGCTTTCCTTTTGCACTTGTTTAAGGGTTTCGATGAGTTCTCCATCGACTTTAGTATTGTACATCTCAAAGTAGTCTAGCCCTGTTTCTCCTACTGCACTTAATTTGTCTTTTTCTTGTTCAAATATTTCCACAAAACGAGTTAAGAGTTTCTTACTACCATTGAAGATGTTGTCGCAGTTATCCTTACAGAAGTTCTCCTGGAATATTGTAGGATGTATACCAAGCGCTATATCAACGATATCACCGAATTTTTGGTTGATCTTGTGGGCGACTTGAAATGTGTCGTTGAAGTCTTCTACGTCAGAGCCTTGAGTGAGAATTTTCTTTCCATTCATATTGATGAAGTCTTGAGTGTCTCTTTTCCAGTTGTCTCTAAGAGGATTTCGTGCTAGGTGTATGTGAGAATCATGCATAAAGAGATTGTATCATATTTCAGGAGTTAATTACGCTATAGTGTGGAGTATACAACTTTGGACTTGTAATATGGTAGAATAACTCGTTATGAATCGTAAATGGAGTCCTAACTGGTTAGTACTGTTTACCATGTGTTTACTAATTACTGCATTAACAATGTTTGCAGTGACTGTAAAAGATCAGTTGGGCTTTAAAAAATGTGTATATAGTGATGGGGAGTATGGTGTAGGCCAATCCATATCAGGTGAACCTAATTGTTATTGTAACGAAAAGGGGGTGGTTGTTTGTGATACAGGAGATGGGGACGAAAATACATTAGAATCTTCTGAGTACACCAACGAAGGTTTGAGTTTCTCTTCAAAGTTTTTAAATTACTTAGATGTGCAAACTGCTTTTGTCAGTGTAAGATTTAGTGAAGTCAGTAGTACTACTGACGGTTTAAGAATTGTAGTAGAAAGATTGAGTATGTGTAATGAGGACGAAGGACTTCCTCCTCAAATGGGTTACTATATGTTTTCCAATTCAGAATTGTATTTAACTACTTCTACTAATCTCTTGGCAGGGAGCTATGGTAAAGAGTGTATGGTTTCCAACATCTATTTGATTGATACGGATGTTGATATATCAAAGATATACTACAAAGCTGAAGATATGGAGGTATACAGGGCTGATATTTGTATATTTGATGGTAAGGTTTACAACACAGGAGATGCATTTGTAGGAGAGAATGGCGAAGTTGTAGTGTGTGAATAGCTGTTTAGAGCAAACCTAAGTATATTCCTACTATACTTGCAAAAGCCGTAAACAACCAAAACCTCATGACAATTTTGTACTGTGGCCAACCTAGGGCTTGAAAGTGATGATGGAGAGGAGCTATCTTAAAAACTCTTCTCTTAAAGAACTTCAAGCTGACTAATTGAATCATACTTGAGAGCATAATGACCCAAGTCATACCAGTAATTAGAAAGTAAGGGATTAAGTTGTCTGTAATTAGAGCAATAAAGAAAAAGATAAAACCCAAAGGTATTGCACTAGGGCCTCCATTCCAAAATCTTGCAGGGGGAATATTAAAATACAGATCAACGATAATGACTCCAAGGGTAATTGCTAGTATAGGGATAAATGTATAAAAGCCTTGTATAAGAAGGAGAACTATAAAAGCAATATCAACAATTGCAAAAATACCAATCATTAGACCGTCTAGACCATCAGATAGCTCTGCAGAATATACTGCAAATTGACCTATTAAGCCAAGAATAATTATAAGAAGTGGAGAGATTGATAGGGAGATTATATTAAAAAATGAAAGAGAGTTAAGTTCTCCAGTATTATACAAAAGCGTTAGGACAAAGATATTAAGAAGTGTAGCAACTAAGAGCTTCCCTAATCTCCACGAAAAAGTTTCTTGAAAATTTCTCATCTTTGGATTGTTCCTAAAGCCGTTTGTGAAAATAGCAACATCTATAAACCCCCATAAGCCAAAAAGAGCAAAACCGATCATTAGGACTTCAATTATAGGAGTTAAATCTACCAAAAGATATGTTAGAAGAGGTACCAAAATCCAAACTATTATACCACCCATGTTTGGAGTACCATTGGTCTTTTGTGTATTCATAATACGCATAAAGAGGGCGTTTGTACCTTTACCTTCGGTAAGATTTGTTTTCTTAATCCCACTAACCTGATTGAATTTGTAAAGCAAGGATATCACAATTGGGACAAATATAATTGAGGCAAGAGTGCTTAGAAAGAGACCTTGTAGACTAAATTTTAATACTTCTGTCATTACTTCATTCTATATAAGTTAGTTCTCCATTATCTCAATTTTCTTTCTGGATTTCTAGGTCATTTACAATATCTAAGAAAATATCGTTCCATAGAGGGACTACTGTGAGTGCAGCATACTCTGAAGTTTGAGGCTCGGAGAGTCTCACAAGCATAATCATCTTAGGATTAATACTTGGTGAGAAGCCAATGTAAGTGGTATTGGTTTTGTCTTCTTGGTAGCCTACTACACCCTCTTTGATGACTTGGGCTGTACCAGTTTTTGCTGATATCTCATAATCCTTTACACGCTTGGCTTCATAGTCTGGTATACCACCACCCTTTACAACTGTTTGCATCATCATGGCTGTTGTATTTGCCGTTTCTTTGGAAATTGGTTGTGAGAGAATTTGTGGTATTGTAATTTCCATATCATCTCCCTCAATCATTGCATCCACTATATATGGTTGCATTCTTTCCCCGTCATTAGCTACAGTAGCGATTGCAGAAATTATTTGAAGAGGTGTAGCTGAGATACCTTGTCCGTATGAGGCAGTAATAAGGTCTAGCTTTGTCCATGTGTCAAAGGGTTTAAGATAGCTTGTTGATTCTTCTTGTAACCCAATATTTATGGAAGTACCAATACCAAATTCTTTCATCTTGGTGTAGTAATATTCAAAATCTATTTCTAATGCAGTTTTAGCTATACAAGGATTGTTGGAGTTTGCGAACATTTGGGAAAAGTCTTGAGTACCACCTGGGAGTCTATTCCATGTATAGATTTTTCTACCCTTCAGGTCTGCATATCCAGTAGCTTCATACAAATCTAACCAACCAGTACTGTCAGTGCAAGTGTAATCTTCTGGGATTCCAGATTCTATAGCGATTGATACTGTAATCGGTTTGTGTACTGAACCGTACTCATATACATCAGAGACTGCCAGATTTTTGTATATCCAAGGCTCCTGTGTTAGCCAGTATTCATTGGGATTGTAATCAGGGAAATTGGCCATAGCGATTATCTCTCCAGTTTTTGGATCCATCACAATAGCAGTCCCACTCTTAGATTGGGTGTCTTTTACTCCTTGTTCAAGTGCTTCCTCGACTTTGAGTTGGATATTAGGACGTATTGTTAATCTAAAGGTTTTACCAGAGCGTGCCTGTAGTGGGTCATATTCTGCATTAAGAATTACATTACCACTTGAATCCTTTTCTCCTGTGAAATATCCAGCCTGGCCTTCGATGTCTGAGAAGTAGTAGCCTTCAATTCCATATTGCCCTAAATATTCTCCCTCAGAGGTTTTCCCTATGAATCCGAGTATGTGGCTTGCTAGTGAGTTGTTTGGATATGTCCTTTTTATATCCTTCTCAAAATATAATCCAAGTGTGGGGATATTAAAAACATTTGTTGATTGTAATGCGCTTTTCTTTTCGTTGGAGACCCCTTCTGACAGTTTTACATATCTAAAATCGTCTGTAAGCTTAGAGTCAATCTCTTCGATGGTTAAACTGAGGATTGTAGCTATCTCTGCGACAAATTCAGCCTTTTTAGAAAAGAATTCTTCTCTTTCAGCTTTATCAGCGCTCAAACTTGCATATACGTTCCATATGGGTTCGTCTACTGCAAGAATGGTGTTATCAATTGCGAGTATCATACCTCTCTGTGGTAGTTCTTCTTGTGTATTTGTATATTGTTGAGCTGCCATTGCGACAAAATCATCTCCCTTTATTATTTGCCATCTGAAAGCTTGAAGTAGTACGAGTACTCCAAAGGAGAGAACTGTAACTACAACTACATTGTAGCCTGATTTGGAAATTTGTTTCTTACGACCTCTTTTTTTGGAATGTAAATGGTTGAGATTACTCATATTTACCTTTCTGCCAGAACGTTGTCTGCCTGAATATAGAGAGTAGATTGAGCAGAGCCTTTGTCGAAATTAAGCTGTTTTTGTGCAAGTTCTTTTACTACAACAATAGAGTTGAGTTTTGCTAATTGTTCATTGATGTTGTTGTTGACCTCCACAAGGTACTCTTTTTCACTGTTTAGGTTTTGTAGTTGTGTCCCTAGTGGGCTAAGGTTGGAATTAACAAAAAGTTGGGCGACAAAGAAAACAATGGTAGTTATTAGAAAGATTTTTTGTGTTGTATTTATATTGTGCACTAGTTAAGTAGTAAATATATTAAATTTTTATTATCGTTCTCAACTTCGCTGACGATGCTCTTGGATTCTTTTCCAATTCTTCTTTTGAAGATATAGCTATTTTCTTAAAAAGTAATGTGCCTTTTCCTTCATCAACTTGTTTGTCAAAAAATTCTTTGACAATACGGTCTTCCAAGGAATGGAAGGCAATTACAGAGAGTCTTCCATTTGCTGCTAAGAGCTCAAAAGACTTATCTAAGCCTTGTTTAAGGCTATTGAGTTCATCATTAACCGCAATACGCAGAGCTTGGAAAACCCTGCGTGATGGGTTCTTTTGGTTTGGTGCTGCCGGAACCGCCCCATAGATAAGTCTTGTAAGATCTCCAACGGTTTCTATTTCCGAGATGTTGTTCTTAATCTTTTTTGATATGGATCTTGCGAAGCGTTCTTCTCCATATACCCTGAAGAGTTTTATGAGCTCTTTCTCACTTAAGGCTTTGAGCATATCAAGAGCGCTTACTCCTAGCTTTTGATCCATTCTCATATCAAGAGGTTCGTTGTCTGCTTGGTAGCTAAATCCTCTGTTGTGTGAGTCTTCCAGCTGTCTGGATGAGAGGCCTAGATCCATAAGTATTCCATCAGGTTCTTTGGTAATGCCTTTGTCAGTGAGTATTTGTGAAATCTTTGAGAAGTTACTGTTTACAAGTATCCAATTGGTAGGTACTTCATAGAAATCTTTTACAAAATCAATGGCATGTTGGTCTTGATCAATACTGAGAAGTAGCCCTTGGGATGAAAGTCGGGACAGCATCTTATAGCTATGGCCTCCATCTCCAAGGGTACAATCAATATAAAAACCTTCAGGTTTTATACTCAAAGATTCAAGACACTCCTCTAGTAGTACAGGAACATGTATTTTAGTCATTACTGTTTTTGTTCATCTTACTTATTTCTTGAGCAATCTGATCACTGTTTTTCTTTAAATACTCTATTCTTTTCTCCCATTTCCCCTTATCCCATACCTCTACCCAATTGACCAATCCCACAAAGATAATTTCATCTTGTAAGTTTGCATGAGTGAATAGAGATTGTGGTATTACAAAACGTCCTTGTGAGTCTAAGTCTATTTCTTTTGCTCCACCGACTAAGAATCTGCTTGTATCTCGGATATTTTTATCTATAAAAGAGCCGTTTATTACTTCTGATGCTATTGTCTCCCACAATTTCTTGTTAACAATAATTAACGCATCTTCGTAGCCTCTTGTAAGAATTAGGTTGTTACCTAGTTCTTCTTTGAACTTACTTGGAAGTGATACTCTTTTTTTCTCCCCTACTTTACTTGTGTATTCTCCGATTAACATTCCTTACTATATCATCTTTCCCCACTTCTCGCCACTTCCTGCCACTAATATACAGCTAAATGCTCTGTATGGTCAAGTGAGAAATACTACAAGACGGATGTTATTGCAGGAATGTTGTTGCACTGGGGTTGTTACAAAAGATAGTCAGGGGCTTGTAGTTTCTGTTATTGATTTTGTGGTAATATTAACTATCTAAATTACAGAACAACTTGTTTGTATGAATATTAAACTATCAATAATTAGGGATAGGTTACCAGAGTTTGAAATTATCAATTTTGAGGATGTAGAGATTACAGGAGTTAACTATGATACAAGGGAAATAAAGGGTGGAGAGATTTTCTTTCCTTTAAAAGGGGAGAATTTCGATGGGCATGATTACATTTCTCAAGCGTTTGATGGTGGAGCTGTAGTTTCTCTGTGTGAGAGTGAGCATGTTGGGAGTGTATGTGACTTAGGGAAACCAATAATTGTTGTAGATTCAATAAAGGAAGGGTTGGAAAAAGTTGTGAATACCCTCTTCTCTGATATACCAGCCCCAATTGTTGCTATTACAGGTAGTACAGGGAAGACAACGACTAGAGATATGTTGGTTTCCATATTAAAGGGAGAAGGTAGTGTACTAAGTACAGATACAAATCTTAATACTTTGTGGGGCAATGCTAAGGTTCTTTCAGAGTATGATGATCATAAGTATATTGTATTGGAATTAGGTATGGATAGTCCAGGAGAGATTGGCTGGGCATGTAGAGCTTTGGAGCCTGATCTTGGTGCGATATTAAATATTGGGTATGTACATGCTGAGAATGTGGGTGGTATAGAGAATGTTTATAAGGTTAAGAAGGATTTGGCAGATTACTTACATCGTACTGGTAAGCCTTTGGTATTGAATAATGATGATCAGTGGTTGAAAGAAATTGAGAGTAGCTACACACATCAACTTTTGACATATGGATACAGTGGGCAAGATTTTAGGTTGATAGATTCTAAGGTTTCTAAGGAGGGTACTACGTTTGTATTTATACATAAAGAGAGGGAGTATGAGTGTATAGTGGGTGTGTATGGTAAGGAGATGGCTTACAATGCTCTCGCTGCTATCGCTTTAGCTGATTTGTTGGGTGTTAGCGTAGAGAAGTCTGTATTAGCGCTTGCTTCATACAAAGGTTTTGCTGGAAGATTTGAGATAGTGGATTTTAGTGAGAATGTTACAGTTGTCAATGATGCGTACAATGCAAATCCTACTTCTATGAGGATGGCAATTAATACATTTGATGAGGTGTTTGATAAGGGGGAGTATGAGAGGGTTGTGATATTGGGGGATATGAAGGAGTTGGGAGAGGTGTCTAGTGAGCAGCACAGATTAATTGGGGAGTTAGTCAATACAAAGGGTTTTGATAGAATACTTTATGTTGGAGATTTCTTTACAGAGTTTGGTGTAGGTGAGAGATTGGATAATTGGCAGGAGGCTAAGAAGGTGATAGAGGAACTCTCTGGTGATAATGAAGAATCTGTCGTATTAATAAAGGCTAGTCACGGGATTGGCCTTTACAATATAGTTGAGTAGACTACTTTACTCTACCCATTCAATATCAGCACCCAGTTTATTGAGATTTTCAATAAAGTTTGGATGTGCTCTTTTAATTGAGTCTGCATTATGAATTTTACTCTCTCCTTCTATCGTGAGTGCTAACATAAGAAGTGCTACGGTAGCTCTAATAATGTCTGGAGCATTTACAGTGGCAGGTTTGAGAGTTTTGTTTCCATATACAATTATTCTGTGTGGATCACACATAATCGCTTGTGCACCGAATTTGACAAGTTCAGGTATCCAAAGAAAACCTCCTTCATAAAGCTTATTCCAGAACATTATGGATCCATCTGCCTTAACCGCTAACGCTACCATTAATGGTAGTAAATCTGCAGGGAAATATGGCCATGGGGCAGCCTCAATTTTAGGTAACATATTCTTTGTATAAGGAGAAAGTATCTCTAGTGTTTGATTCTTTCTTACAATTGCAGTATCTCCCTCGTACTCAATAGTGACTCCTAATTTCTTAAATACTTTGTTTATTAATGGGAAATATTGTGGAATTGCATTAGTTACTTTCACTTCTCCACCTGTCATTGCACCTAATGCTAGTAGTGTGGTTATCTCATGATGGTCGGATGATATAGTAAAGTCTGTACCATGCAACTGCTCTACTCCATGCACAATCACTTTACAGGAGCCAATATTTTCAATGTTAGCTCCCATTTGTACTAAGAAATTACAAAGATCTTGTACATGTGGTTCAGATGCGGCATTAGTTAATGTGCTAGTTCCATTAGCTCTAGAAGCGGCCATTATGAAGTTCTCTGTGGTTGTAACAGACATGTAGTCAGTCCAAATGTTGCCTCCTGTGAGACCGTCTGAGGTGTCTATGGTAATGTGCTGGTCAGTTGTAATCTTTGCACCAAGTGCTTTAAGGATATCAATATGTGGGTCTAGTTCTCGGATACCAAGTGCACAACCTCCAATGTTGGTGTTAACTTCAATATGGTTCATTCTTACAGCTAAAGGACCAAGTAGGAGAACTGCACCTCTCATACCTAGAGGGAATCCTTTGTCTCCTAAATCCTCTCTAAAAGCCTCATTGTTTATTGTTACTACCTTTTTATCTTTGTCCCAGTCAATTTTAGAACCAAGAGATTTCATCAGGTCGATAAGTTGTATGACATCAAGTAGCTCTGGAATATTTCTAATGGTGACAGTTTCATTGGTGAGAAGTGTTGCACAAAGGATTGGTAGTACTGCATTCTTATTTCCTGCAGGTGTTATTTCACCACTAAGTTTCTTTCCACCTCTAACTATTAGGTTTGCCATATTATTATATTAAAAAATTATATTAATCTCAGTGTTTAAAGTAATTCCAGTATTATCTAAGAAATCTTTTTGTATTGTACATATTAAATCATATATTTCTTTTCCACTAGCATTCTCGTAATTAGTAACAATGAGTGGATGCCTTACCCAAGTACCACATTTACCAACTTTTCTATTTTTCCAACCCAGTTTGTCTAAAATATAGGCTGCTGGAATCTTTACAATATTTTTCATATTTGTATCGTAGCTTGGAAGGTCTGGATACTCTTTAAGTAGCTCTTGATACTTGTCTTTTGATATTAATGGATTAGCAAAAGTACTTCCACAAGAGCCATACTCCCCCACTCTTGGTAGTTTGTCATTTCGGATATCGTTCACTGCATCAAACACCATTTTTATTGTATATGGTTTTTCATATTTCTTTTCTAATATGTCTGTTATACCTTTGTATTTTAGAAACTCTTTTGGTATTGCCAAATCATCTTCCCATTTCTTGAGTTTGAATGTTATGGATGTAATTAGGGCACGATTCTTAAGCTCGTGTTTGAAAATGCTGTCTCTGTATGCAAAATTACAATTTTTATTTGAAATATTTTTGATAATACCTGTTTGAATATCAAAGTATTCAACTGAGAGAAGAAAGTCTTTAATCTCTACGCCATATGCTCCAATGTTTTGTATTGGACTTGCACCACAATCTCCGGGGATATTGGTTAAGTTTTGAAGTCCGAGGTAATTTTGCTCTACTGTCCAGAGTACAATCTCTTCCCAATTTTCTCCTGCTCCTACCTTTATTGTAACTGTTTTTGTATCTTCGTTTAGGATTTCTCTTCCAAGTATGTTTGGATGTATTACAGTACCTTGGAAGTTGTTAACAAAAAGGGTGTTGGATCCTCCTCCAAGAATTAGAAACTTCTTGTTGAAGACTTTTTGATTATATATTTCTGTAAGTTCTTCGATAGTGTCAATTTCAATGTATTGGTCTGTATAAAGATCTACTCCGAAAGTGTTGAGCTCTTGGAGAGATTTGTTTTTAGTAATCTTCATGATGTAAAGATGTGTGAAAGTATTTGCTCTAAAGCTGTTGTTGGGAAAAGGGTTTTAATCTTTTTTTTGTTGACACCCAGTTCTCTACTTAGGAAATCTTTTATATATACTGAGATATTTATAGAATTAAGATCTTTTTCAGGTAGAATTTCGGATAGGCCTAGGCTTGCAAGTGTCTGTGCGTTCTTTGTTTGTTCGTCGTGTGTCACCCATGGGATTGGGATAAAGATAGAAGGTATTTGTAAGACTCCAATCTCATAGACGGTATTTGCTCCTGCTCTACCGATGTAGAGGTCTATGTTGTGGAAGACAAATCCCATTTCTTTCTCATAGAAGTATTTCACAGGAAGGAATCTCTCTTGGATGTTAGGATTTAGTTGATTCCGAATCTTTTTTGCAAAATCATAGTCTTTGAAAACTTGGTTGTTTCCTATTTGCAAAATCACATTGTATTCTCTTAGTAAAAGGTCAAGATTTTCAAAAATGTATGTATTGAGAAGATGTGAACCAAGTCCTCCACCAGAAATATAGAGGATTGGGAGTTTGTTGTCTTTCATATTGCTAATCTTTTCTATATTTTCTCCCTCTCCGTTTTTGTTGAGTATAGAAGTTCTAACTACATTGCCAGTTTGAATTACATTTTTCTTTTTGAAATATTGTTTAGAAGATTTAAAGGTAATGAATATCTTTTTAGCGAATTTGCTAACAATTTGGTTTGCTAATCCTACTGCTGCTGTTTGTTCGTGTAGATATATTGGTACTCCTCTTAACCATCCTGCTATACACACGGGTACGCTTACAAACCCTCCTGAGGAAAAGATGAGGTCTGGGTTTATATCTTTTACAAGTTTAAGAGAGTCCTTGAGCCCAAGGATTGTTCGTAGGGATAGTTTAAGAGAGGAGAATGAAAAACTTCTTTGTAGTTTCCCTGCTCTAATGTAGTGACATTTGAAATCTGCATCTTTGAAAATCTTTTGTTCAATAGATCTGCCATACTGTTCTCCTACCATTGCAAGGTCTCCACCTATGTATGTGAGATATTTGTAACTTTCAGGATACTTTTCTTTTATTCCTTCAATTAGCGCAGAAGCTACTGAAAGATGTCCTCCACTTCCACCACCTGTTACTAATATTTTTTTAACCTTTGTTTCCATTGTTTTTTGTAAATCTTGATATATTAAGAAGTATAGCAATTCCGACTAAAGTTACAAGTGTGCTTGATCCTCCATATGTAAAAAATGGCAGTGGTATGCCTGTGAGTGGGATTAGTCCTACATTTGCGCCCATGTTTAGAAATGCTTGTATAGTAAGCCAAATTACGATTCCCATTGCAAGAAGTCGACCTTCTTTGTCGGGAGCGTTTTGTGCTATTTTAAAACCTTTTAGAAAAAATAGAATCCATGCAAAGACTAATATGCTTCCACCTAGAAAACCTAGTTCTTCCAGTAGGATTGCGAATGTAGAGTCTGTAAATGCGGTGTTTTCTACTAGATATCCAAACCTTTGTCTTGATTGTCCAAAACCTTTCCCAAAAAAGCCTCCACTGCCAATTCCAATTAGGATTTGTTGTATTTGATAGCCACTTCCACGAGGGTCAGCTACTTCCCCTTTCAAGAGTAAGGTGAAGTATGTTTTGATTCTTTCTAGTCTGTATGGTTCGATAACGGCTGCTACTGCACTTAACGGTATTCCTAAAAAAAACGCAGAGAAGACAGTCCCAACTGTGTGTATACGGTCTTCTCCAGAGACGAGAAACATTAGAAATGAGGTGATACATATAATCATGGTAGTGCCTAAGTCTGGCTCAAGGAGGATTAGTAGTGCTATTGATCCTACAATTGCAGCAAAGCTCATTAGATGTTTACCAAAACCGTCTCTGTATGCAGATGTGATGCTTTTATAATTGTACTTTTGTTTAGAAAGCCAGGATGAAAGGTAGAGAATCACTGCTATCTTGGCAAATTCTGCGGGTTGTATAGTGCCTAGCCCTCCGAGATCGAACCATCTCTTTGATCCGTTTATCTCTTCTCCAAAAAGTAGTACGAGTAGAAGTAATACTATCGTTATCACTAGTGCTGGAGCAGAGAGTTTAAGTAATTTGTGGTAATCCCAGAAATAGATAAGTGTTGCAATCCCAACCCCTATCACTAACCATTGTAGGTGTCTTACAAGAAAGTAATATTTGTCAAAGAATATCTGGTTTGCGACATACATACTTGCATCAAAAATCATCATTGCACCAAAAACTGCCATCAGTATGGCGATGGACAGGATAAGTTTGTCACCATGACGAAGTTTCCTTCTGTGGTGGTTGTTTTTCTTTTTGCGTTTTCTCGACATCATACTCCCTCTAATATACAATATTACGATATGAATGACCAAAAAGTTTTAGTCGTTGGTGGTCCTGGTAGTAGCGGTTCTTCTACAATTGCTAAGCGTCTTGCAAAGTATTTCAATATTGAGAGAGTGTATGGTGGTGGGTTTTTCAGAAAGGAGGCTCAGTCAAGGGGGTATGATAGTTTGGAGGCTTTTTATAGAGAAGTTAAGGAGAGTGTGTTAAAGGAGATTGATGTTAAGGTTGATGAGAATTTCAGAGCGTTGGCAAAGAAAGGTGGGGTATTGATAGAGAGTAAGATCTTTGCAGCAATTGCTACCAAAGAGAATATCCCGTGTAATGCAAAGGTGTGGATTACAGCTTCGTTAGAGGTCAGGGTGAATAGGGTTTTAGGCAAGGAGAATATTTCTAATCCAGTGCAAAGTTTCTTAAGAAAGAAACAGATTAGAAAAGATTTGGAAAAGAGATGGGAATTGGATAGGAGAAGATACAAAGAGTTGTATGGAGTAGATTACACTGCTCAGGATAGGTACAATGATCTTGTCGTGGATAGCTCGGAGCAAAATGAGGATGAGACTTTTGATTTAATAGTGGGTTTTCTAGAGAAGAAAGGTATCGTGTGTGATAGGTAAGTGTTTAATTTGTAAGGATTTCTAAAATGGAAGAAGTTAATAAAGCTAAGGTAATTATTCCTTCAAGTAGTGATACTACAGGGTCTGTGCCAGTAAAAGACGATTTTGTTAAGGGTAAGGAGTATGAGAATAATGAGCCTATTCCTGAAGATTTACAAGATAGATGGCTAAGGTGGAAATGTTTGAAGTGTGGTTTTGTTTATGAAGGTAGAAAGCCTCTTAACGTTTGTCCTAAGTGTGGTAATAATGATTTAGACATGTTTGGTGATGTAGCCTAGAAAATGCCGAGGGGGGGACTTGAACCCCCACTCTATTGCTAGAACGGGATTTTAAGTCCCGCGTGTCTGCCAGTTCCACCACCCCGGCTTGGAGTTATGTATTTTAAGGTATTATTGAAAGGTTTTCAATAATATAACAAGTAAATTTCTTTGGAGGTGACGATGGGACTCGAACCCATGATAGTGGTTTTGCAGACCACGGCCTTAACCAACTTGGCTACGTCACCAATACTATTTATTACCTAGGAGATCTCCTACGGTAGCAATCTCAAGTATTGAGTTTGTATACTTGTTTTTTATAGAACTACCGCTAATAATAGCAATTTTATCGTCAAAATCCAACTCTCCGTATGAAAATACGACTTCAGTTGCTTTTTCTATACTCTCATCTCTGTCTTCTGACAAGAGTGGTGAATAGTAACACTTAACTCCACGAAGCATATTATCCTCTCTAATTCTCTTAATGTCATCTGTAACCTCATATATTGGAATTGATAATCTATGTCTTGAGAGAGAGTTAACACTCTTCCCGCTTCTTGATATGACTAGTACTCCTTTAAGATTAAGCGATTTAGAGAGATTAAATACACTCTTGCACAATTCATCTGTATTTTCTGAGGCTTGGGTTCGACCATATACAAGTTGTGGAGAAAGGATATCCTCTACAGAAAGGGCTATGGTATTCATAGTTGCTACACTCTTTATGGGATGTTTCCCAGTAGAAGTCTCTGCAGAAAGCATCACGGCATCAGCTCCGTCTATTACGCTGTTGGCTACATCGCTTACTTCTGCCCTGGTTGCTCTAATGTTGTGTCTCATACTTTCGAGCATTTGTGTAGCAACGATTACTGGTTTCCCTACAGCTCTGCATCTATATATTAATTGCTTCTGAATTATTGGAATTTGCTCAAAAGGTATCTCTACGCCCAGATCTCCTCTAGCAATCATTATTGCATCCGAGTGTTCTAATATGTCGTCAAAATTATCAATACCCGCTTGATTTTCAATCTTGGAGATTATATTAATACCACTATCTCCGAGTAACTCTCTTGTAAGTTTTAATACTTCACTATTTTGTACAAAGGAAAGTGCAACAAAATCGTAGCCAAGTGTTACTGCGGATTGGATGTCGTCTTTATCCTTTTCTGTAAGTAATGGGAAATTAAGAAAGCAATTTGGAATGTTAACTGTTTTATTGGCATTTAGTACTGCATTGTTTTGAACAATACATATGACATCGGTATCGACAATGTCCTTTACCTTTAGCTCTATATTCCCGTCATCGAGTAAAATGATGGTGTTTCGAGTAATGTCTTTGTAGAGTTTGTCATAGGTAATTTGTATTTGATTATCATTTGTTAAATCTTTTGTAGAGGGAATTAGGGCAAGAGTTTGACCTTCCTTTAGTGTCTTTTGTGCTTCAAAGCCAGTAACTCTAATCTTGTTTCCCTTGGTGTCGAGTATGAGAGATATTCTTGATGAAATACTGCGTATTGTTTTTAGCACTCTCTCTAATTCATTGAAGTCAGCGAATGAGGCATTAACTCTCGCTATATCAACTCCAGCTTCAATCATTTGTTTGAGAGTGTCTTTCTCCCAGCTTGATGGACCAATGGTAGCTACTATCTTTGTTTTACAAAACTTTTGGGCAGTCATATTATTACAGTATATTGGATAGGTATGAGTTTTACAACCGTATTTAGATGTATTAAGATGTAGTAGAACTATTTAACCTTTTATACTGCCTATATGAAGGAATATGTATACAATCTATTACTTCTTTTACTTATTTTCTTCTTTACCACTATACTCTTTTGTGGAATCATTATGCCTGAGATAGAGTTGTATTATGTTGCTACGTTGTTAGTATTAAGTATGGGTGTAATGATTACAAAACCTCTTTTAAAATTCTTAACTATCAAAGTGAATTTCCTCACCTATTTTTTAATGTCCTCTATATTGCTAGTTGGTATCTTTTTCTTGCTTGAAATCTTCATGACAGGATTCTTTATCGAAACTGTAATATTTGAGGGTATTAATTTAGATTTCTTGCAAATTAATGGATTTGAAGTTATACCAGTAATTACGATACTTCTAATTTCTGTATTAAGTTCATTTCTTAGTACAATCTTTTTTACTTTAGGAAAAAGTAATTAAGGTGTAGTATAATGAGCATATGAATAATATTTACAATACTCTACTAATTGTTCAGATAGTTACCTCTTCGTTGCTTGTTGTCTGTGTACTACTCCAAAACAGAGCAGAAGGTTTGGGAAAGATGTTTGGAGGAGGAGGAGAGGTTTTTAGAACTAAGAGAGGGTTGGAGAAGTTCCTTCACTATTTTACTGTTACACTGGTTGTAATATTAATGGTACTATCTCTTACTCTACTTAAATTAGGAGAGTAAATATGCCAAAATTAAAGAAGAGAGATCAGGAAGTTGTGAGTATGAGAGAGGCTTTTACAAAAGTTTCTCCTAGGGTTGATGTTAAGAGTGATAAGAAGTCACGTAGGTTTTCAATTAGGGATTTTCTTTGGAATTATCCGGATAACCTTGTAACTTTTTTTAAGATTACTTCACCATTAAGTATAATTGTTGTTTTTGCATTTCTTGGTTTTGGTCTTTTTGTTCTTCTAAGAAGTGATATGTTTCTAGAGAGTATTACTTCAAAGAAATATACACAGTATGTTGAAGGACGTGTTGGTGCAATATCTACGTTTAATCCTCTTTTTAGTAATCAAAATGATGTAGACAAAGCTATTCAGGAATTAGTGTTTGAGAAGCTTGTATATATTGATATAGATGGGCAGATGACTCCTGGTATTGCTACTTCTTGGGAGATTAGTAAAGATGGAAAGGTCTATCAGTTTGACATTTCTCTTGATCATATGTGGAGTGATGGAGAATCATTGGTTGTAGAGGATGTCCTTTTTACATTTGAGACAGCAAAGAAGCTTTTCTCAGATCAAGGATATGACACTATTGGTTCTGCGTTGGTAGATGTGGAGATAGAGGTTGTAGATGAAGATAAAATTAAGTTTGTTTTACCCCAGACAAATGCAACTTTCCCAGAGATAGTTTCTATGTATATTGTCCCCAAACATATATTAAAGGATGTAGGGCTTTCTGACATGCCTTTTAATATCTTTTCAAGAAGTCCGATAGGTTCTGGTCCGTATAGGGTGTATAGGAGTGAACCAAATCTTGTGTATTTGCATTCCTCAGATTATTTTACTCCCCAGCTTACTATCCCAGAGATAGTGATTAGATTGTACTCTGATGTCTCAAAATTAGAGTCTGCATTTAGAAATGGGGTGCTGGATGGCATCGTTTTGTCTTTCGATAGTAGTTCAGAGTTCACAAAGGAGTATCCCTCATATGTCTCCCATGTCATAGATTTGCCATATAGGGAGAGAATATTATTTTTTAATTTGAGGAAGGATAAGTTTCAAAATGAAGAATTAAGGAGGGGAATTAGTTGTCTTATTGACAAAGAGTCTCTGTTGAATAATTCGGGAATATCAGGGAATGTGATTTCTGGACCAATATATTCAGAGAATTGGGCCTACTCTTCTGATGCTGATTATCTTGTGTATGATTCTGAAAAGGCGTTAGCTAGTTTGAAGAACGCCGGGTATACACCAAATAGCCAAAATGGGTATTTGCAGACGGAGGATGGTAAATTATTGACTTTAACAATTAGTTTTTTGAATAATGAGACCAATATAAGATTGATGAATACTTTGAAGGAATTGTTGGATGGTGAGGGTATTATCCTCAATCTTGAACCTTTTACCTATTCTCAATTGACTAAGGAGATTCTTGCTACTAGAAATTTTGAGGTTTTGATGTATGAGATAGAGATGAGTATAGATCCGGATCAGTACAATTTATGGCATTCTTTGCAAAAAGAGTATCCTAATTTAAATCTTTCAGGGTATGAGTATGATCGTGTAGATATTCTTCTAGAAGAGGCTAGAGGGCAGTTAGATC
>Ga0255374_10002_pt1 | contig 52873 bp, 58 predicted proteins | sample ANMaggSeSYBR01H4_FD_182088 | JGI IMG/M metagenome (GOLD analysis project Ga0255374, IMG submission 182088) | Sediment cell enrichment communities from methane seep in Santa Monica Basin, California, United Staets - ANME aggregate JGI... | ecosystem: Environmental > Aquatic > Marine > Cold seeps >... | reverse complement strand
AAAGGGAAGATGATAAACCTGCAAAAATTAAAATGAGACTCATGGAATATAATAAGACAATAGAACCAATTCTTGCATACTACAGACAAAAAGGTGTATTAATTGAGATTGATGCAAGCCCAAGCATAGAAGATATACATAAAGTCATTGTTGAGAAATTAGGACTATCAACCATATGAAAGAAACAACTGCCAAAATAAACAAAGTAATACTTTTACTCACAATATCCGATGTTTTCTCATGGGGTCCACTCATTATCATATCCTCTCTCTCTGGTATATATCTTGCTCAAAAGCTTGGAAATGATGCTGTAGAGTTTGTAGGTATAGGTACAGGAATATACTACATTACCCGAGCCCTATTCCAAATCCCTGTAGGTACACTTACTGATAAGCTAAAGAATGACAAAGATGAAATCGCAATACTAGTAATGGGTACACTTTTAATGGGATTACCTTTTACTCTCTATCCTTCCATTACTCAAGCATATCAATACTACATACTACAATTTATCTTTGGTCTTGGAGTATCCCTAAATGTTGTGAATTGGAGAAAACTCTTCGCACTCAACGTTGGTAAAGGCTCTGAAGGTAGGGAATATGCTTTCTATGACACTATTCTTAGTCTCTCAACCGCAATAATCAGCATTGTAATCGGACTAATTGCCAATATGGGAGACACCCACTTCAATATTGTACTAATTGGATCGGGAATCATCATGATGCTTGCAAGTATTTGGGTACTACTGATAACTAAGGTTAACGGGAGAAAAAGTAGGGGTTAGTCAGTCAAATATTGAATAGTTATCAAATATTTGGTATCCTTACATCGTTTCCTAGGAAATATCTTGGCAAAGAAGTATAAAACATTCAAAAACCTTTGTAATATACATGAAACTTTGATATAATCACTGGATACTATTTAGTTCACGAATTGCGTTTTTAATGGTCATAGATACAAAGAAAGTTTTTGAATTTGAGGGAGTGGTACAGAAATGCTTACCAAACACTAAGTTTGTTGTAGAAATAGAAGGAGAAGAAGAAGGGAAAAAGTACGAAGTGATAGGATATCTCTCTGGTAAAATGAGAAGATATTACATTCGGATTTTAGAAGGAGATAAGGTTAGAATAGAGATGAGTCCATATGACAAGACTCAAGGTAGAATTACTTACAGATATAAATAAATATGAAGGTAAAAGCTTCAGTAAAAAAAAGATGTCCTGATTGTTACACAGTAACCCGAAAAGGTCGCGTATATGTGTATTGTAAAAAGAACCCTAAGCACAAACAAAGACAGGGTTAATTAATATATATTTTAGAGTTTTAAACATGGCAAGAATTGCTGGAGTAGAAATAACAAATGATAAGAAATTATGGATATCACTCCAAAGTATATATGGTGTAGGAGAGAAAACAGCTAAAGATGTTTGCAAAGAGACAAAAATAGATGAGAATACTATTGTTGGGAAAATGACTGAAGGAGAATTAGACAAGGTAAGGGCATATATAGACAAAAATGTTCAATCTGAAGGAGAACTAAGACAAACGATTTTTAGAAATATCAAGAGACTTAAGGATATAAGATGCTACAGAGGTATTAGACACAAACTGGGTCTTCCTGTAAGAGGTCAAAGAACTAGACACAATGCTCGTACAAGAAAAGGTAGGAGTAGACCTGTAGGTGGTTTAAAGAATAAGTTAGAAAAGAAATAATAAATGGCAAAAACTACTAAAAAGAGTGAAAAGAAGAAAGTACAGAGTGGAATGGCTATGATTCAAGCTACATTCAATAATACAATCATTACATTAACAGATGAGGAAGGTAAGACTCTAGTACAAGGTAGTCCTGCAGTAGTTGGATTTAGTGGAGCTAGAAGAAGTACTGCATTTGCTGCTACAAAGGCTGCACAAGACGCTGCAGAGAAAGCTATCAAGAAATATGGGTTGAAGGAAATCAAAGTATTTGTAAAAGGACCAGGATCTGGTAGAAATGCAGCAGTCAAGGGGTTAGATGCTGCTGGACTTAGAATTACATCTTTGACTGACAGAACCCCTATACCTCACAATGGTTGCAGATCAAGAAAAGCACCAAGAAACTAATATTTTTAATATATAAAAGGATAAAATGGGAAGATATACAGGACCAAAAGAAAAGTTAAGTAGAAGAGAAGGCGTAAACCTATTCCTTAAAGGTGCTAGATCTTTCTCAGATAAGAATGGTTTGAATAGAAAACCTTTTGTACCTGGTCAACATGGTAACAAGAGAAGACCAAGACTCTCGGACTACGGTATTCATCTAAGAGAGAAACAGAAAGTGAAGAGAATATATGGATTAAGAGAAAAACAATTTAAGAATCTTTACGCTAAGGCTACTAAAAGATCTAAAGCTCGTAATACAGATAGAGGTTTAGAGTTTTTAAGACTATTAGAATCAAGATTAGATAATGTTGTTTACTATGCAGGATTGGCTCCATCAAGAGCATCTGCAAGACAGGCTGTAGTACACGGTCATGTATTAGTAAACGGAAAGAAGTTGAATGTTCCTTCTTACGAACTCAAAGAAGGTGACACTGTTGAACTTAAGATGGCTAAACTAGCTCCTGTAGAGAAGCTTTTCCCAGTACCAGAATGGATAGAGGTCAGTGGAGTAAGTGCTAAAGTTGCTAAATTGCCTGTCAGAGATGATATTGACGAGGGGATCAAAGAAAACCTCATAATTGAGTTCTATTCTAGATAATTTGTATATAAAAAAACATGGAAGCTTTTAAAGATATAAAGGTTGTAATAAAAGATGAAGAGGCAAATTTTGCTCTTTTCGAAATATCCCCATTACCAAGAGGGTACGGTCATACACTTGGGAATTCTTTTAGAAGAATTCTGTACTCTAGTCTCCCAGGAGCTGGAATTACATCAATAAAGATTAAAGGTGCTAAGCACGAATACTCTTCAATCGATGGTATTAAAGAAGATGTTCTTAATATAATCCTAAATCTTAAACAAGTTAAGTTCTCAATGAGATCCGAGGAACCTCAAACGTGTAAAATAAAGGTAAGTGGTAAGAAGACTGTTACATCAAAAGACATAGAAGTATCCGCCGATGTAGATGTGGCTTCTGAAGAGATCGAAATTGCTACACTCACAGATGCAGGAGCTAAGCTTAACATTGAATTTGTAGTTGAGAAAGGTGTTGGATACAAAGACGTTCAGAATGTAGATAGAGCAGAAGCAGGTGTAATCCCTGTAGACTGTGATTTCTCACCAATTGAAAAAGTAAGCCTTTCGATAGAACAAGCAAGAAAAGGACAACAGACAAACCTTGATGCTGTACTAATTGGTGTATACACCGACGGAAGTATTACACCTAAGGAATCTCTTCTTGAGGCTTCAAAGATTCTTCAAGAATTCTCAGGGAAAGTTATGATTTCAATGGGTATGGCTCAAAAAGAAGTTGAAGAATTAGCAGAAGCTGCGAATACAATTGATATCGAAGAGGAAGAGGTTGAGGAAGAGAATGAAGTAAACGGATGGAAGATTGAAGAATTACCAATTTCAAAGAGATCTAAAACAGGACTGCTTGCAGGTGGATTCAAGACAGTAGGAGATTTACAGAATGTTTCTACTTCTGACCTTTTGAACCTCCCAGGATTTGGTAACAAATCACTAAATGAAGTTGTTGAACTTTTGAACGAATACGGAGTTAATATTAAGTCTGAATAAGCATGTATAAGAGAATGGGTGTAAAAAAATTAGGTAAGAAGAAAGCACACAGAGAATCTCTGATTAGAAATCAGATGAGATCTCTTTTTGCTGCTGGTATTTTAAGAACAACTACACCTAAAGCTAAGGTTATGAAATCTTATGCACAATCCCTTATCGCTCAGATGAAGAAGAAAGAAATTACTCTAGAGAGTAGAAGAAAATTACAAACTATGTTTGGTAATACAGAATTAATACATAAATCGATAGAATACTCTAAGAAAACTCTAACTGGAGTAAGAATTGTTAAAGTCGGATTTAGAGCTGGTGATAATGCAGAAATGTCTAGAGTAGAATTAATAAATTTCAAGACAAAGAAAAAGACTAAGAAGGTTGTAAAGAAAGAAGAAGAGATAAAGGAGATAGTTGATAAGGATATAAATAAGAATATTGCAAAGAGAAGAGTTTCAAAGACTGGTAAAAAGAAAGTACGTACTGTTAGAAAAGCAAGAGCTACATCTCGATCTGGTCTATAATTTATACTTTTAAAAATATGGAATACAAAACACAGTGGACAAAAAAAGAAGATATCGTTAGAAAATGGCATGTAATTGATGTCAAAGGACAAATTCTTGGAAGGGTTGCTACTAGAATAGCTTCCTTACTAATAGGTAAAGAGAAGCCACAGATTGTCCCTAATCTTGATTGTGGAGATTTTGTAATTGTACTCAATAGTGATGAAATAAAACTAACGAGAGGAAAGGAGAAAAAGAAAATTTACTACCATCACACTTCCTACCCAGGTGGATTAAAGGAGATTAGGTTTGATCAGCAATTGAAAAAAGATTCAACAAGAATAATTGAGCTTGCAGTTAAGAATATGCTTCCAAAGACCAAGCTTAGAGATGGAAGAATGGCTAGAATGTTTGTGTACAAAGATGGTGAGCATCCACATGCTGCTCAGATGCCTGTTGATTATAAATTATAATTTTGAAAATACGTGAGTAAGAAAAAATATACAGAAGGAATAGGACGAAGAAAAACATCTACTTGTAGAGTAAGAATCTATAAAGGTGATAAAGTATCTACAATTAACGAATTACCTATTGAAGAGTATTTCAAAGGTCTTGCTACAGCAAAGGATGTAATCTCAGAACCTTTGGTTGTTACAGAATTGGTTGGTAAATATTACTTTACAGCAAAAGTCTCTGGTGGTGGTACTACTGGCCAGGTTGGTGCTGTCAGACTTGGTCTTTCTAGAGCTCTTTACAAGATGGACGAGAGTCTTAAGGCTCCTCTTAGAAGTGCAGAGTTAGTAACTAGAGATCCTAGAGCAGTTGAGAGGAAGAAGTATAATCAGAGGAAAGCTAGAAAAAAGAAACAATTCTCAAAGAGATAGCCTTTTGTATTTGAAAGTGAAGGAGAGGTGAAACCTCTCCTTTTTTTATTCTCCACTATGCTATACAATATTGTATTAAGTTATTATTCTATTTATATGAAATTTTCACCTAATCTTAAAAAGATATTAAAGATATCACTAATGGCTGTAGGGGGTTTAGCTCTAACACTCATCCTATGTATCGGAGTGATGTATCTATATCTTAATACAACTTCGTGGCATTCAACTAATGTCGGTTACATGGAAGATGGTATGGGAGGGGAAGTCTTTGAGAGATCCCCATTTCCACAAGAAGTTGGACTTATGGAAGAATCAACCATGCTTAAAGGAGCTCCTGCTGGTGATGACTACGAACTTACTACTGTAGACCGAAAAATACAAAAAGGTGGTAGTGTGAATATGAAGGTTGAGGATTTAGATGAATCATATGACACAGTCTCTGGAATCCTAGGAAGTTACAATGGAGAATTAACAAATAGCTATGAAAGTGGCGAGGGGAATGAGAGATATGTATCTATGACACTTAAGGTAGAATCAAAATATTTTGAAGAGATATATGCAGAGATTAAGGAAATGGACGGAGAGGTAATATATGCTTCATATAATACAGATGATGTCACAATGACATATACAGACCTTGAATCAAGGCTAAGAAATCTAGAAGCAGCTGAAGAGCAATTAGTAACACTTCTTACAAGTGCAGAAGATGTGACTGAAACATTAGCTGTTTACACAGAATTAACAGGAATTAGATCTCAGATAGAGGTGATAGAGGGGCAACTAAAATATATGGACAGTCAAGTAGACTACTCATATCTAACAGTATCTCTGTCTTTAAGTGATACAGGGATGTCTGTAACAGATGATGCATGGAAACCTTGGGGTGTAGCAAAGATTGCTTTCTCTTCCCTAATATCTTTTGGTAAAGGTATAGTAAATATATTGATATGGGTAGTGGTATTCTCACCACTAGTTGGTATTGTTGTAGGAACGGTACTTCTTGTAAGTAAGAAAAAGGGTAAGAAATAGTGGTATAATTCGATGCGCAAGTATTCTGGATGGTTGCGCCTAGATGATAGGTGAGGAAAGTCCGGACTCCGTAAATGGAACCAACGAGAGTTGGGGGGGAGTGATCTCTCGGAGAAAAGGGCAACAGAAAGTTATACCGCCCAGTTAGCACTGCTCGCTGATTGGGTAAGGGTGAAATGGTAGTGTAAGAGACTACCGGGTAATGTAGTAATACATTATCGCGTGGTAACCCCTTCCTGGAGCAAGGTTTAACCGCATAGATAGATAACCATCGTTATACAGAATTCGGCTTACTGAATGCTTGCGCATTTTTCACCGCATCTAAATTAGAGAAATTCTATGATTTAGCCAGCCCATTAATATACTCTCTTGCAGACATTTTTTGTTTCCCCTCTATCTGTAGTTCATTCACTTTAATACAAACCTCTTCATCTTTTGTACTAAACAAAAGATTCCTATCTTCTACAAAAAGAGTACCAGGAGTTTTCTTAGCATTGTATTTAAATATATCAACATCAAACAGTTTAACCCTTTTGTCATTTACGATAGTCCAAACAACTGGCCATGGGAGAAATGCTCTTACCATTCTCTCAATATACTCAGGATCCATAGTAGTCCAATCGATATGTGCACTCTCCTTGGAGATATCTCTCTTCCAGCAATAAGTCGCCTTACTGTCATCTTGTTTTTCTGCCGTTATCTCTCCATGAATCCACTTCTCTAAAACATCACCCAAAATCTCAGCACTTCTTTTTACCAGCCTCTTTCTTAATGTTTGGTTCGTATCCTTTGGTAGTATATCTTCCTCATACATATCTAAGATATCACCTTTATCTAAACCTTCTGACATTAACATAATTGAAATACCTGTTTTCTTCTCCCCATCAAGTATGGCTTTTTGAATAGGTACAGCCCCTCTATACTTAGGTAAAAGAGAAAAATGTATATTAATTGCTTTAAACTTAGGCCCTTCTAAAAAGAATCTTGGTACTATTTCCCCAAAAGCCTTGCAAACTACTAACTCAGGATTAAAAAGATCTAAAGCCTCTTGATATTTTTCTGTTTGTTGTTCCGTATGGAAAATCTCTATACCATTCTCATCTGCAAATCTTTTAACATCTGAAGGAGTTAAGATATGTTTTCTTCCAACAGGTTTGTCTGTAGTGGTAATTACACCCACAATATTAAATCGCTCGTCATGATAAAGGGCCTTGAGTGTTTCGACTGATTCCCATCCACTCCCTAGAAAGATTGTTTTAATTGGATTTGTTTTTAAGTTTCTCATTCCCAATTTTACTCAATATTGAAGAAAAAAGATATGTAGATGGTATAATGCTGAGATATGATAGATATAAAACAACTTACAAAAGAAAACCTTTTTCTTCCAGATGCAACTAGGGGGGCTGTTAGATCTCTTACAACAAAACAGCTAGAAGAAACGGGGACAAAAGCTATTGTAACCAATACTTTACATTTGTTAATCAACTACGGTGCAGATCAAATTGAAAAATTAGGAGGTATAAAGAAGTTGATGAATTGGAAAGGTATGGTGTTGACAGATTCGGGTGGATTCCAAGTGTTTTCCTTAATTCACTCAGGCAAATGGAGAGGAGAGGTACACGAGAATGGTGCAATATTTCAATCACCAAGAGAGGGTAATACATACGAACTTACACCAGAAAGTGCGATAGATATTCAAATGAAGATAGGGGGTGATGTAATGGTGTGCTTAGACGATTGTAGAAAAACAAATTTGACTAGAGAAGAAGCGGAAATATCAGTCGAAAGAACAATTAAGTGGGCGGAAAGATGTAAGAAACATTTTGAAAAGGAATATGGTGGGACTAAGGAAAGTGGTAAGTTACTCACATGTGTTGTACAGGGAGCAAACTACCTTGATCTACGAGCAAATTGTGCTAAAGATTTAGTCAGTATTGGATTTGATGGATACAATTTTGGAGGATTTGTTGTAAATGATAAAGGAGAATTAGTCTTAGATGAGATGAAGACTGTCATTCAGAACACTCCTAAGGATAAAATAAGGTATGCTATGGGAGTTGGTAAACCTAACGATATTCGCAAAGCGGCCTCCATAGGATATAAATGGTTTGATACTGTATTAGTTACTAGAAATGCAAGACATGGGACTTTGTACAGTAGTAATGTTGACGGAGAGATAATACGAATTATCAATGCACAATATTCTAATGATTTAAGACCTATTGATTCGAATTGTGATTGTGAAGTATGCAAAAATCATAGTCGTGCCTATATACACCACCTTCTTAAGATTGGTGAAGCAACAGGTATGACCTTAGCTTCAATCCATAATCTCAGGTACTATCAGAGATTAATAGAGGATTTGACCCAAATAGGCTAGAAAGCTTTCCCCAAAAATGGTATCATGGTCAGTTGTTAATACATAGAAAGGCTTGTTAAGGAGAATTTTAATAAATATATATAAAAATAATAAAGAATTGTGAATATAAATACAAAATCTAATATATATAGTACCAACCTGACTAATTTGTCGGTTGGGCATTATTTCTTCTTGAACAAAGCGTATTACACGCTTTAAATTTTTTAATAAAAATTATGAATATCGGTATATTGCTAGCCGTAGCTTTGGCTTCTGTAGCACTGACCTTTGTTGTCTTTAAATTTCTCTTGCGCTGGGTAAATATTGAGAATATCCCCCAAGAGCAAATTGAGAAAATTGCAAAACAGATGCTAAAGAAAAGGTTTAATGAGGCAGAGGACGAGCTCGAAGTTCGGAGAGGGAAAGAGGATAGGAGAGTTAAGCAGCTAAGGAAAGAAGCTGTAAGGCATGAAGAGATATTAGTTGAGAGAGAAAAAAAGATTAATAGAAGATCACAGAGTTTGAATGACAAGAGTAGTGAACTTGACAGTAGGGAAAGGGCTGTAAAAGATAATTCGCAAAGGGTAGAGAAAACCAAGGTAAGATTGGAAACAGAATTAGAAAGAATCTCCGGATTAACTAGGGAAGAGGCAAAGAAGAAACTTATTGAAGAGATTGATGAGGGCATTGTTAATTATGAGGCTAAAAAGATTCGTCAAGCAGAAAAGATGGCAGAAGAAGTCTCTGAGGATAAAGCACAACATATCTTAGTAGAATCAATGCAGAGAGTTGTTACAGACTATGTAGGAGAAACTACCACATCGAGTATTAAAGTTGATGATGAAAAAGTTAAGGGTAGAGTAATCGGTAAAGAAGGTAGGAATATTAGAGCCTTTGAGAAGATTACAGGAGTAGAAGTTATAGTTGATGAGTCCCCAGGCTCAATAGTTCTTTCATCCTTTGATCCACTTAGAAGAGAAATAGCACGTGTTGCTATGAGTAATTTAATTAAAGACGGGAGAATTCACCCAGGCTTTATTGAAGAGACCATAAGAAAAGCGAAGAATGAAATATCTCAGGAAATTAAGAAAAATGGTCAGATATTAGCTGAAGAAGCAGGTTGGCCAGGTATTGATGTTAATTTACTGAAATTAATTGGTAAGTTTAAATATAGAACAAGCTATGGTCAATCTCTTATGTCTCATACAGTTGAAGTTATGAGGATAGGAGCAGTAATTGCAGCAGAAGTTGGAGCAGACGTAGAACTTGTTAAGAGAGCGTGTCTACTCCATGATGTTGGTAAGGTTTTAACCCACAAGGTTGATAGTCCACACCATCATATTTCTGGACAGATAGCTAGAAAGTATCTTTTAGATGATAAACTTGTTAACGCAATTGAGGCACATCACCTAGATATTGAGCCACAATCTATTGAAGCAGTCATTGTATACCTAGCTGATGCAATATCAGGATCAAGACCTGGTGCTAGGAAGGATAATTACGAACAATACATTCAGAGAATAGAGGGTATTGAAAAAGCTGCTAAAGAGATAGCAGGGGATAAGCTTGCTGACGTTTTTGCAATAAGAGCAGGTAGAGAATTGAGAGTCATTGTTAAGCCTGCACTTGTCTCAGATGATGAGATGACTGTGCTTGCAAAGGATATTGCAACTCAGATTGAGCAAACACAAAGCTACCCAGGAAACGTTGTCGTTACTGTTATTAGAGAAACACGTACTACAAAAGTGGCTAAATAACAGCATCTTCTAGTAGTAAATACTATAAGAATGCGGGAGAATGGGAAGAGGTACTGATTTAGTACCTCTTTCTCTTAGCTAAAGATTAGAATAAAAAAGATATACAGTATGAACGGTCAGGAACTTTGTTATACCAATATTCTTGGATATAGCCTTGATAAAAAGCTTTCTATAACAACAAATATTGTTCTATTTGCAAGGAACCCTTCTGTAAAGGCATATTGTAGAGAAGAGCCTCATTAGACTAGCCTATAATTAATCGCTCCTTGACGAGAGCTCATATTTCCCATATTTTATTAACGTAATATACAACAAACCCTTTTAAAGAAGGATTTGTATCTCAAAGAAAGGAGGTGTACCATAATGTTAAAAAAAGATCTTGTTGGAAAAATTGCAGAAGCTACAGGAATTACTAAAAAGCAATCAGCTGCAGCTCTAGAAGCTGTACTTGAAGCTATCACTAATTCTCTTAAAGCTGGTGAACCAGTATTACTAACCGGTTTCGGTAAGTTTGAGGTTAGAACCAGAGCTGCAAGAAAGGGTATCAACCCTAAGACAATGGAAGTAATTCAACTTCCTGAGACAATTGTTCCTGCCTTTAAAGCAGGTAAAGCTCTTAAGACTGCTGTTAGAGAGTCATAGAGTTGCCGGAATTTCTCTTTAGAGAAGCCAAAAGGAGCCGAAAGGTTCCTTTTGTGTTTTAAAGAAGAAAAGAATTCGACTACTTTTGCTTTTATCTTTGGCAAAAATGAGATACTATATAATATTAAAACTGTCATGAAGAATTATTTTATACCAACCAAACAAAATAAATATAAACCACTTCTTCTTAGAAAGACTTGTTTGGTCTTCTACTCAATCATCCTTGTAGTAGTAAATACCTTCGGAGGATTCATTGGGATATCGGAAGTGTCCGCAAGCAATATTACACCTTCAACAATTGTGTCATTAACCAATCAAGAAAGAGTTGCTTCGGGATTAAATGAACTAAGAACTAATAGCCAACTATCCTCTGCTGCAATGGCTAAAGCACAAAATATGTTGGATGAACAATATTGGGATCATTTTGGACCCAATGGAGAATCTCCGTGGCAATTCATAATAGCTTCTGGATACAGCTATGTATACGCTGGCGAAAATCTTGCTAAAGGGTTCCGAACATCAGAAGGTGTAATGGAAGCCTGGATGGCAAGTCCTACACATAAAGAAAATATTCTGAGTGGGAATTACAAAGATATTGGCGTGGCAGTTCTTGATGGTGTGCTGCTTGGAAAACAAACAACATTGGTAGTACAAATGTTTGGGAATATGACAACGGAAGTACAAGGAAACCCACCAGCTGGTTCGAATTCGGTCACAAAGACTGCGGTAATTGATACTGGTCAAATTAAAGCTATAAGTATCACCCACCCTAAGGCTGGAAATGTTCTTAAGGACCCTGTGATGCTTGTTAAAGGAGCTGTAGAGGGTGAAGGGGGTGGTGAGTATCTAGTAGAGATAACAAGTGATGGGGAGGTTCTTACGGAGGTTGGGGCTAAGGGTAGTAATTGGGAGTATTCCTCTACCAAAGAGTGGGCTCAGGGAGAGCACATTATACATGCACAAGTTATGGGTACTATGGCTAAAAGCGAAGAAATCGCCTTTGAAATTGATAGTGTTGCACCAAGGATTTTAAGAGAGACTTTACAGGTACAAAAGGAGGATTGGAAATATATATTAACCTTTGATACAGACCAAGAATGGCATGAAGTTAAAATAATGAATGGAGATGAAGAGATATTGTTTACCAAGTCTCAATCGGAGATTCTGGAATTAGAAGATTTCTCTCCAGAACAAAGTATAGTACTATATGTCTCTGATGAGATTGGAAATGTTTCGGAGTTAGATATTAGTGAATACTTTATCGCAGGAGTCTCAGATGAGTACAGCAATATTAGTCTCTCACTATTGATGAATAGCTTAGGTACATCAAGAGGTGTTAATATTGTTGTAGTTGGCTTTCTCCTAACTCTTATTGCAGTTGAGGTGTATGTACTATGGAGAAAAGGGAAATTAGGGAAACATGTAGGCGACCTATTTGTAATTGCTATGTGGGTTACAATTTTGTCAATAGGGATATTTAAAGGGTTTGGAGGTATTACGATATGAGAAAGAGTACTTTGTGGAAAATAATTAAAAATGAACTTGTCTATTGGATTCTACTAATCATCCTATCCGCGTTCTTTATGTATTTGGTAAATACCGGAGCACAAAGACAAATACTTTTGATGATTGGTATGTTGAATATTGTAGTCTTACAAGCATGGTTTGTAAGAATCTTCTTACTTTTCTCAGGTAGAAAGATATCTCAGTATAGTGATGTAATACAGAGGATATCTCTTAGGGAGAGAGTCTTTGAATATTTTGTACTACCCACTATATTTTTATCAACTTTTATGCTCTTCCTTTTCTTTAACAAGGGGGTACTAATGGGATATTGGGTATTTATATTGTGTATGTTGATTATGTTTGTAATGTTTGTGAATGTAAAGAGTTCTTTAAGACATATATACAGAATTAATATGGTTACCAAGGGAGTTTTTGATTTTATTTGTATTATCACCTTTTATCTCTCACTAAATATCCTTTTCAGGATAGGACTTGATGTGGGATTAGCTATGTTGTTGTCTTTTGTAATAGCGTTCCTATTATTTCTTGCAGAACTACAATTACACGATTGTATAGATATGATATCTGTCTTCGTATCATTAGCATCATCTCTATTTGTTGCACTTTGTATCGGTTGTTTTATCTTTCAAAATATATTCGTAATTACATCTATTGGAACGGTTGCTTTCTATCTTATCGTTGCTTTGTGGAATGTGAGGTTTGTGGGTAAGTACAAACTTAAGGATTATCTTACTCCGTTCTTGTATTGCATAATCTCATTAATTTTAATATTCTCATTATAATGAAGAAAAATGTACTAGTACTAAAAGTTGGTGGATCGATAATATATGATCAGTTATTAAATATTAATTTTGATCTTTTCAGGAAATTGAAGGTGTGGTATCACCAGAGTAAGAATAAGTATGACAAAATTATCCTTGTGACTGGTGGTGGAGGCTTGTCTAGAAGTATGGAGAGTAGAATATCGGGTAATATAGAGGAGGAAAAGCACTTACATGATATTGCAATGTCTCTTACTCAAACCAATGCAACTATATTAGCTTCTTTTCTAGATGATGACGATATATTTGTTCCTAAAAAGTTGGGTGATGCTTATGAGTATCTTAGAGATAGTAGTACAAAAAATATGGTGTCAGGAGGTTTAAAGATTGGTTGGAGTACTGATATGGATACTGCTGTATTTGCAGATATTCTGGAGTCGGATAGGGTTTACAAGATATCAAATATTGAATATGTTTATGATAAGGATCCAAAAGAGTTTTTTGATGCTAAGCCTATTAAAGATATGACATGGGATGGTTTCTTCAAGCAGTTTGAAATCACAATGGGTGAACAGCATACACCAAATGTGAAATCTCCTTTAGATGTGGGATGTGTGCAGTTTTGTGCACGAAAGGGGTTGTCTTTTATGATAACGGGTGGTAGGACATTGGATGAAATCGATGATATTGAGAAACTATTACAAACAGGTACGTTTGTACATCCTTAGTTAATAGCTTTTATATGACAAATTCTCTTGCCTCCTGGGGTATTAAGAGTTATTTTCTCACCTACTTTTCTTTTCATCAATGCTTGACCAATAGGGGATTTATAAGAGATTTTGTTTTCTAATGGATTAGTATTGTCTTCTCCTACAATAGTGAAGACTTTTTCTTCTGAGTCGTTGTAATCAATAGTCACCATACTCCCAATATCTACCTTGGTTTTACTTCTTCTTTTAACCACCTTTGCATTCTTGAGTAGCGCTGTTAATCTATTTATCTCTTCTTCATTCTGTTCGCTTTGTTCAACTGCCATAGTATATCCATCGTTTTCACTAAGATCTCCTTGGCTTCTCATATCATTTAGCGTGTTACTAAGAGACTCTCTTAATTTAGTCTCTCTGTATTTAATTTCTTTCTTAATTTTTTTATAACCTTGTGTAGTTAAAAGGTTTTCAGTTTCTTTTCTATTTTTCATAATACCGTTGGGATAAGAATTTAAATATTCCCAAAGAAAAATCAACTTTGTATTTAATCTGGCGGGGAGTAAAAGTCGAGAGCTACATTATACTAAATCTCAGTATTGTAAACAATAGTTGGAGATATATCATAATTATGATAAAATAGTGCTGTTAAGCCGCTATCGTCTAACGGTTAGGACACAGGATTCTCAATTCTGTAATTTGGGTTCGATTCCCAGTAGCGGTACCAAATTATAACTATGAAATTCGACATAATTACAATCTTCCCAAATATTATTGAAGAGTATATTAACTCTGGAATAGTACGTATTGCTCAAGAAAAAGGATTCGTAGAAATTAATATCCACGATCTTAGGAAATGGACTGATGATATTCATAAAACAGTAGATGATACCCCTTACGGAGGTGGTCCAGGTATGGTGATGAAGATAGAGCCAATATACAAAGCCTTAAAGGAATTAAAGACTGCAGACAGTATAGTATGTATTACTACACCTAAGGGTGAGGAATTAAAACAGTCCAAAGTAAAAGAACTCTCCAAGAATAAAGATGCTCACTACATTGTAATCTGTGGAAGGTATGAGGGAGTGGACCAACGAGTACATGACAATCTTGTAGATTATGAGTTCTCAATTGGAGAATATATCCTTTCTGGAGGTGAACTAGCAGCTTTGGTCTTAGTAGATAGTGTTACAAGACTTCTTCCAGGAGTTTTAGGTAATAAAAAGTCTTTAGAAAGTGAATCCTTTGATAATGAAGATGAGTTAGACTTTCCTCAATATACCAAACCAGAGGAATTTAACGGTTGGAAAGTACCTGAAGTATTACTCTCTGGCCATCACAAGAATATTGAGGATTGGAGAGAAGAACAGAGAGTCTAGTTAAGAGTAATGTCGTTCGCTTGTTTGCTTTATCCAATTGTTGTACCATATGTTATGACACTAAATGGAATTTTTCTCTCGAAAGAAAAGAAAAAAGAATTAGAAAAAGAGCTAGAGAAGCTAGTGACCCATGGTAGGAAGGAGATGGCTGAGAAACTTGCAAAGGCTAGAGAGTTGGCCTTAAGTGACGACGAGGAAGAGTTCATACTTACCATTGAAGAGAAGCACAAGTTAGAGGATAGGATTGTTGAGATAAGGAATGTCCTGTTTAAAGCTAGGGTGACCAAAAAAGAGTGTCGTGTTTTAGCTGATGTTGGATCTGAGGTAGTTGTTGCGCACAAGGAGACAGTCATTGTTTTTAAATTGGTATCTTCAGTAGAAGTTGATCCGAGCAAAAACAAAGTTTCTGTTAAGTCGAAAGTTGGTAAAAAGTTACAAGGTTTAAGGGTAGGTAAAAAGGTGAAATTACCAAATGCTAAAGGCAAAGAGATTGAATACAGAGTTTTGTATGTATGTTAGTTTTAGATTAAAGCCTTGTCCAAGTCCTCTATCTTAACTCTTTCCTGATCCATACTATCCCTGTCCCTTACAGTTACACTACCGTCTTCTAGTGTCTCGTAATCAATAGTGATGCAGTATGGAGTACCAATCTCGTCCTGATACCTATACCGCTTACCAATATTACCCCTACTATCCCATACAACCTTCATATTCTCTGACAGTGTATCAAACACTTCTCTAGCTTTACCTACGATTTCTTCTTTGTTTCCAACCAATGGAAATACTGCTGCTTTGTATGCTGCAATATCCTTGTGTATTTTCAACACAGTTCTTGTTTTACCATCTCCCAAATCTTCTTCTTCATATGAGTCAAAGAGAAGCATCAAAAAAGTTCTGTCTACTCCACCTGAAGTCTCTACAATACAAGGGAGGTATCTCTCCTTGCTCTTAGGATCCATATAAGTGAGATCTTTACCAGAGAAAGTACTATGCTGTGTAAGATCATAGTCGCCTCTCCAATGTACTCCCTCATTCTCTGCCCAACCCCAAGGGGCTTTGTATTCGATATCGTAGGCATCTTTTGCATAGAAGGCCAATTTGTCTTCAGGATGTTGTGTAAGTCTTAAGTTCTCATGCTTCCTGTACAAACCCTTGTAGAAATCCATTCTCTCCTCCATCCAATATTTAAACCATTTTTCCATTTCGTCTGGATGTACGAAGAATTGCATATCCCACTGTTCAAACTCTCTAGATCTAAAGGTTAGTTTACCAGGTGTTACTTCATTTCTGAAAGCTTTACCAATCTGTGCAATACCAAAAGGAATCTGTTGTCTTGTACTATCTACTACATTCTTAAAATCTAAATATATTGTCTGACAAGCCTCTCCTCTTAAATATGCTTTCTGCTTCTCTCCCTCTATCACACCAATTTCTGTCTGGAAGAGTAGGTTGTAAAGTCTAGGTTCTGTAAATTCAGAATTACCACAATGAGGGCAGTTCTTTTTTAGTTCATCTACACCTATCCTTTTATGACATGTCTTACACTCAACAACCTCGTCTCCAAAGCTTTCAACATGACCACTAGCTTCCCAAACCTTAGGGTGTGTAATTATTGTCCCATCTATACCAACTACATTCTCTCTTCTATCTACCATATTCTTCCACCAGTATCTCTTTAGGTTGTTTTTCATCTCTACTCCTACAGGACCGTAGTCGTAGAAACCTGCTATACCACCATATATCTCAGAGTTAGGGAATATTATCCCTCTTCTCTTCGCAAGTGCTGTTACTTTTTGTAGTAAGTCCATAGTGGTGTCGATAAAAATTATTGATTGATAATTATTATACCAGTGTAGCAGTTTGTCTTGCAATTGCCTAATTATCCTCCCTCTTGGGATATGTTATAATTTAATATTAACATTTCAACTTCATAGCTATGGCAATGATAGATACTATTCGTGAAGGAAGGATACAAAAAGTTCAGAAGTTTAGAGAAAAAGGTGTAAATCCATATCCTTCAAAATCTAAGCGAGATACTATGGCAAGCGAGGTTCTCAAAGATTACGATAATTATGAAGGTAAGGAAGTCACTGTTTCAGGTCGTATGATGTTTTTTAGAGATTTGGGTAAAATTGCCTTTATTAAACTCAAGGATGTGTCTGGTACCATACAGTTGTATCTGAAAGAAGATAATTTAACTGAAGAGAGTTGGAAAGATCTTAAACTTTTTGATGTAGGAGACTTTGTAGATGCTACAGGTGCTGTTTGTAAGACTAAAACAGGTGAGATTTCGGTTGAAATTAAGAATTTGGATATATTAGCAAAATCTCTTAGACCTCTTCCTGAGAAGTGGGTTGGTATTCAAGATGATGACAAGAGATTTAGACAAAGATATTTAGATTTCTTGGTAAATCCAGATGCCAAAGACAAGATTGAGAAGAGAGCAAAGCTTTTGAAATATCTTCGAAAATTTATGTGGGAGAAAGGCTTTATGGAAATTGAGAATCCTTCTTTAGAGGTTAATCCTGCTGGTGCTCAAGCGGAGCCATTTAAAACGCATATAAATGCTTACGACATGGATTTGTATCTTCGGATTTGTGCAGGTGAATTATGGCAGAAGATGTCCACAATTGGTGGTTTTGAAAAAGTCTTTGAAATTGCTAGAGTGTATAGGAATGAGGGAGTAGATGCTGAGCATAATCCTGAGTTTACAATGCTGGAATTTTACTGGGCATATGCAACTATAGAGGATAATATTCAACTGCATGAAGAACTGTTCTCAGGTATGGTCAAAGAGGTTGTTGGAGATTACAAATTTCAATATCATGGTAAAACATTGGATATGACACCTCCATACAGGGTGGTTAAGTATAATGATCTTTTCATTGAACATATTGATATAGATTTAGATAAATACGAGAAGTTGGAGGATCTTAAGAAGGTAGCAATTGGAAAGGGTGTTGAATTGGAAAATGGTTCAGGTTGGAGTACTACAATAGATCAGATATTTAAACAGAAGGTTAGACCTCATCTGTTTGATCCAGTTTTTGTAACAGAGTACCCATATATTCTTACACCTCTTGCTAAAAAGGTTGAAGGTAGTAGTGGTAAATATGTTCAGATGTTCCAATTCATAATTGATTCTATGGAGATGTGTAGGACATATGGTGAGCTTAATGATCCAATAGATCAGATGGAAAGATTTAAAGAACAACAGGAGGGAGAGGATAAAGAGAACTGGACTGCAGATTATAAGTTTGTAGAGGCTATGGAGTACGGTATGCCTCCTCAGAGTGGTTCTGGGGTGGGTATAGATAGGTGGGTTAAGGTATTAACAGATGCTCAGAATATAAGGGAGTGTATAGCTTATCCAATTATGAAGCCTGAAAGAAAGTAAGATTTCAAAGTATCTTGAAGCAACCTCAACAACAGATATCCTATCTAAGGTATAATCAACTATGGAATCAATTGGAGACATCATTAAAAACTTACAAAAGAAAGCTAGTGATGAAAATAGAAAAAATACCCAAGAAAAAGACCAAGAAGAACTCTTCGATACATCCCCTCTAACCAGTCCTAAATACATCAGTGGTAAAAAGAAAGGATATGTTACTAAAGAATATCAATCATATGGTGCTTGGTTAGCAGGAAAACTGGATGATAAGAAAAGAATCTCTATGTATATTAAATGGGCAAAAGATAAACCAAGAGGAGTTCTAGAAAGTGCATATAGATTTACATCTGATTACCCACATGCAAAAGATAAAAGTCGGATATTTATGTGGAAAGTAAAAGAATTGGAAGACGGTAGTAAAAAACCAAAGAAGAAAAAGAAAACTACTTCTCTGTAACTTCTTTTATAGTACCAAGAACATCCTCAAGAACCTTCTCTACAGAAGTACCCTTTGAATACTCTAACCTAGCTCCACTAGCAAACTTATGACCACCACCACCCAATGCCTCCGCTATACCATCTACCTCTTGATAACTCTTCGTACCTCTTAATGATAGCCACCATACCCCTTCTTCCTTAAGAGAAGGTTTTAACAAAAATCCCCAATGTACACCCTGTATAAATCTAAGATAGTTGTTTTTAATAAAATTGATTGCTTCACCAACATCAGAATCCTTCCAGTTGTGAGACTCCATATCCTCAAGAGACACATATGTATACGCCATATCCCCCTCAATTACAATTTCCTCTAGTAGATGAGCAATTACACTTGATGACCCTCGTGGTACTTTGTTGTTCTTGTAGGCAATCTCTTCTAAATCAATAGGGTTGAGCTCAAAAAGGTCTGCAAATAATCTGAACGTATTGGAAGTTGTAGTCTCATAGAGAAATCTCCCAGTATCTGCATTAATACCATACTGCCCAAGAGCTGCAATCTCGTTTGTTAATTTAAACTTCTTGCCTAAGATTTGTTTGAAAGTTTCGATAACCTGCTCTGTAGCAGAACTCATATGCTCGTTGATAACTAAATTATGATCCTTAGAGATTTGTTGATGATGATCAATAACTACAACATCCTTCTCACTATTTATTAGGCTATCCATTGAATCACACACGAATTCTAGCCCACTCATATCGGTAATGATGATAAGGTCTTCATCTCCTTCATCAATCCTCTTTACAACATTAATGTCATGCATCCGAGGTATGTTAAAAGAAGGACTTCTCTTTGCTTTAATAGTAACTTTCTTCTTGGGGTAGTAGATATTGAGGAACTCTTTAACAAGCAACATACTGCAAAAAGCATCCATGTCAGGACCCCTATGAGAAACTATCAATATACTACTAGCCTTCTCAATATATTTCTTAAATTGTTTATGCTTTTTATCCATAGCCTTGATTATACTAACTATCAAGAATATAATAAAGATAGGAATAACACTTTTCATATAAATATATTAAAACAATACAAATGATAGATATAAAAAGAATAGTAGAAGATACAGAAAATGCTAAGAGAGCACTACTCAAAAGAGTACCAGAAGAACAATTAAACCTAGAACATATTGTAGAAATAAACAATCAACGAAAAGAATTGCAGACACAATATGATAGTAAACGAAATGAACAGAATTCCTACAACCAACAAATGTCCCAATTAGAAAAAGGAAGTGAAGAATTTCTTAAACTAGTAGAAAACTTGAAAATAAAATCCAATGAGGTGAAAGAAATTGAGATTAAGCTAAAGAAGAAGGATCAAGAACTAACATCTCTCTTAGAAGTACTCCCAAACTTTCCAGATGAAGATGTAGTAGGTGGTGGGAAGGAAGGGAACAAGATAATTAAGACTATGGGTGAGAAACCAGTCTTTGATTTTGAGATTAAAGACCACTTAGAACTTGGAGAAAGCTTAGACATGTTTGATTTTGAAACTGCATCTAAAATGTCTGGTGCAAATTTCGGTATGTATAGAGGTAAAGGAGCCCAATTGGAATGGGCATTGATAAACTACTGCATAGAGGAGCACCTTAAAGATGGATATGAGATGATAATGCCTCCACACATTGTAAATAGAGACTCTGCATATACTGCAGGGCAATTACCAAAATTTAAAGACGATGTATATTGGGTAAATGAAGATCAATGTCTAATACCTACTTCAGAAACTGTACTTACAAATATGTATAGGGATGAAGTCCTTGAGGAATCAGAATTACCAAAGAAAATGTTCGCATATACCCCAAGCTATAGAAAAGAAGCAGGAAGTTACAGAGCAAATGAAAGAGGATTGATAAGGGTACACCAATTTAACAAGGTAGAGATGTATCAGTTTTGTACACCACAACAATCAGACGAAGCTTTCGAAGAACTACTTAATAAAGCAGAACGATTGGTTGAAGGATTAGGTCTTCATTACAACAGAGTACTACTTGCAGCAGGAGATTGCTCAGAAGCTGCTGCTAAGACAGTAGATATAGAGGTATGGATGCCAGCAATACAGCAGTACTATGAAGTAAGCTCAATATCCAATGTAAGAGACTATCAAGCAAGAAGAGGAAATATAAAATACAAACCAAATGAGGGTACTAAACTACAATATATGAATACTCTTAATGCATCAGGCTTAGCTACAAGTAGACTTATGGTAGCCCTAGTTGAGACTTATCAACAATCAGATGGTAGCATTGTAATTCCAGAAGTATTAAGAAAATATACAGGATTTGATAAAATAGAAGGATAAAGAAATGAAATATTCTTTAAGTTTCTTACTACAACAAAATATCTGTATGCAACTTGGAGGAATCTCTAAGGAGGTAGCTAGAATATTTCAAGGGCAAGAGATCCCAGTGAGATGGATAGACCCAAAGAATTACAACATTTCTCTACATCGTTACCAAAAGTTGTCATTTTTACATAAGGTTTTTCTAAGAATGAAACTTAAAAATCTATCTACTACGACAACAACTGCAATTTCACTACACAGAATAAAGATGGGGGACTCTAAGAGAATGAGGGGTTTAATATATTTCAGTATTGATGAGGGAGGAGAGTATTTAAGAAATCTTAAGTCCGAATTGGGAAAAGATCTTAAAATAAAAGAAACCTCTGTCTTTGTACCCAATATTGTAATAGGGAGAGTTAGTAAGGATCTTACTAAACAGGAATATTCTAACATTCTTAAAGATTTTGAAAGTTTACAAGAAAGTATCAATGGAGTACAATTTCCAATTAAGACTATAGAGTTAATAGAAATATTATGAAATTTAAGGAACACAACTTCATACCACTACTGTTCGCGGGAGATATTAATTCTTACAGTATGGCTAGATCATTCTTTGAGGCATATCAGGTTAAACCAATTGTTTACGGCAAATATCATACAGGTCCTAATTGTAATAGTAAGATACTTGAATATAGAAATAATGTGAATGTGGAAAAGGAAGAGATCTTTTTAGGAATAGTAAATGATGTTGCAAAAGAGAACCCTAACAAAAAGATTCTAGTAATCGGTTGTGCTGATAGTTATGTCGCTTTGGCAAGTAAGTTGAGAGATAGCTTCCTTGAGAATGTCGTAATCCCATATATTGATTATCAATTAATGCAGAAGCTCATACTCAAGGACAAGTTTTATCAGATGTGTGATCAGTACAATATTGATTACCCAAGTACATTCATATACTCCAAAGATATGGGAGACAATCTAGACCATGGTTTTAAATACCCCGTCATTCTTAAAGCTGCAGACAGTGTGGTGTATTGGGAGTATCCATTTGAAACACAGAGGAAAATTTATAAGATTAAGGATAGTGAGGAATTAAAGAAAGTAGTGAATGAAATATATGATGCCGGATATTATCAGAAATTAATCATACAAGACTTTATTCCAGGAGATGATACCCTCATGTATGTGCTAACTGGATATTGTGATAAAAATAGTAAGGTTAAACTCATGGCTTTGGGGAATGTCTTGATGGAAGAGCATACACCTCACGGTCTTGGAAATCACTCTGTCATCATCAACGATACGAATGAAGAGATATCTAGTAGGGTTACAAAATTTCTTGAGGATGTTGGATATGTAGGATTTTTTAATTTAGATATTAAGTTTGACTCAAGGGATAACACATATCGTTTTTTTGAAATAAATACTAGACAGGGTAGAAGTAATTTCTATGTAACAGGTGCAGGGTATAATTTAGCAGAGTATGTGGTGGATGATTATATTAATAATAAGGAATTGGAGTATACATTAGCAGATGAAAAGAGACTATGGCTTGTGATTCCTTTAGTATTAGCATTTATATTTGTTAAATCAAAGAAGTACAGGAAAGAGATGTTTTCGATGTTAATCCGTGGTAAAGTGGTAAATCCTGTATTCTTTATTAAAGACATGGGGTTTATGAGATTCTTGAGGTTTTTCAAGACACATATAAGTCATTTTAGGAAGATGAGGTTGGAATAATGGAAGATAAAAAACTAGGTGTAATTGGAGGTATGGGATCAAAGGCAACTGCATATTTTTATAATCTTGTTGTAGATCTCACGGATGCGAAGAGTGATCAAGATCATCTTGAAGCTATATATCTTAATCATGCTACTATGCCTGATAGGACTGCTGCAATACTTTCTGGTGAGGATAAAGAATTGAGAGAATTGTTAGTCAAAGATGCTCTTCTTCTTGAAAGTCTGGGGGCTTCACATATAGCGATACCGTGTAATAACTCTCACTATTTCTGGAAGGATATGCAAGATAGTGTAAATATCCCCGTTATTAATATGGTTGCAGAAGTTGTTAAACATATTAATGAGGGAAAAGAAGTAAAAAAGGTTGGGGTACTAGCAACTGATGGTACTGTACAGACAGACATCTATGGTATGGAATGTAGAAAGAACTCCATTGAAGTCATATATCCAAATGCTAAACACCAGAAGAAAGTTATGGATGTAATATATAGTGGTGTAAAGGGGGGAGAAAGAGTAACGGGTGATGAACTGAAGGAAGTTGTTGAGGATTTTAAATCACAAGGTTGTGATATTGTAATACTTGGTTGTACAGAACTCTCTGTGTTGTATGAGGATATACAAGATCCTTATGTAGTAGATGCTCTCTCTATCCTTGCTAAAAGATCAATTGAGCTTTCAGGGAAGAAACTAAAGGTTTAGCTTTCCCAAATAATAAGGTTTGTAATTAGTGGACCTATATGACAGTAGATTTTGTGACTAGCATTTGGGAAGAATTTTAACCAATCACGAGTTTTAAAGTAATTGATCTCTTCATAGACTTTCGCTTCTTCTGCGCTAGCAAGACGTAGTCCAAACTTACTGTTTAAAAACCGTTGAATCTTTTCTGGTAGTAACTGGAAGAAGGGAAAACTGTAGTGTGGTTCAATAATAGTCCAATAATTTGGTACTAGAATTAAATATTTCTTTCCTACTCGCTGAATTTCGTCACATGTTTTAACTAGTAACTCGTGTGGATGAATGTGTTCCAATACACCGATTGATATTACTACATCAAAAGACTTGTCAGGATAGGGGAGCGTTTCATCTGTCCTTTGGATATATTTGAAATTATCTTGGTTTATGCGACTCTCTGGGAAGAGGTCTGTTCCTGTAATGGGGTTTGTCTTGTTAAAAGCCTCAAATGTAAGACCTTCTCCACAACCAACGTTCAAAATGGTATCAGTTGACTTAAGATCGAGTAGCTTACATATAGTTTCATAGCGTTTCTCCTTCCTCTTTATGGGGTTAATATACTTTCGAATATTCATGGTATAGCAGTATGATAAGTTAACTGTGTTAGTATATCACAGCTGTGATATTGAATTGAGCATGGAAGAAACTGAAGGTTTAATATTTATTACTTCCTTGTTTCTCTTAAACCAAGTCTTCTGTCTCTTGGCATATTGAAGAGTATGAGTAAGAATATCTAGTTTTAATTCTGAAAGAGTTATTTCCCCTTTGAAGTATCTCTCAAACTCTCTATACCCTATACTCCTCATTGATTGTACTTCGTATGTAAGTCCCATACCCAAAAGCCCTCGGTTTTCTTTCTCTAATCCCATTACAAACATTTCATCAATCCGTTTCTCTATTCTGTTCTCTAACTCTTCCTGATTAATATCTAGTACGAAATATGTAAAATTAAGTGGAGAGCCTTTACTGTGAGTATGAGTCCCCTTTTCAATGGTACGAATTAGACGTACAGGATTCTTTCTGTCACTATCATTAAGACTTTCTAAAATATCTGATGGTATGAGTGATTGTAAAGAATTTAAACCCATGGAATCTAACTGCTTACGAGAGTACTCAGAGTTACTCCTTTTTTTACTTCCGATATCATAATTGTAAACAATACTATCAATGTAGAGCCCTGTACCACCGACAAGTATTGGTACTTGATCGGGATTACTGTCTAGTACCTTCTGTACATCTCTTTGATATTTATAGATGTTGTAATGATCTGTGGCTTTAATATGTCCGTATAGAAAGTGAGCAATATCGTCTATATACCAAATATCCCCCTCTACCTTTTCTGGTATTGGTTGTGCAGTTCCAATCTTTAATTCTTTGTATATCTGTCTACAATCTGCGTTGATGATGTACCCATTTATCTCTTTTGCAAGCTTGATTGCAAGTGAAGATTTGCCAGAAGCTGTGGGTCCAGCTATGACAACAATAGGCTTTGTGTAATTAATCATTGATGAATCTTCTAACTAATATCGTATTGAGATATATTGATAGGGTTGATATCAGTAGTGTAGAAACTAGCATAGCTAGATATTCTCCAGTAAGAAATACAGATACTGCGAGAATGGATAGTGTGATGAAGATTATTAATCTAATACTATCCCCTCTGTACTCATTGAAGAGTTGTGTAATGGAGAACTTCTTGTAGTCTCGTGTTCTAATGTAAAAACCAATGAAGGAGAACCAGTTCACAGTTATCAAACAGGTAGTGATTAGTATAGAGATGAGAGATATGTTTGAAACTTCAATATGGAAAAGAGAGGTGTAGATAAAAACAGAAAATATTATGAGTAGAAGAGAAGAGAGGAAAGTAAGGGAAATAGGGAGGGAGAACTTAATCTTTCTGGTGAGGAAATATGTTGTAAGGTTGATTAGTATGAATATGGAAAGTAAAGAGCCTCCTACCATTGTCCATTCATATAGAGTCCATCCGTTGTAAATGTTTATGAAAATGCTCATTTTTTAAAGTATATTGATATTTTAGTAATGTAATATTCTGAAAATGATACGCAAAGAAGTACAAGTAAAGAATGTGTGAGTAGATCATTACCAACCATTCTCAAGTATCCTATTCCTAAGAGCTTGAAGATAAAGGCAAGGATGAAGACGGAGGTTGTAATGAGGTATTTGGATTCTGGGTTTGTGATGATTACTCTTGTTAGGATGATGATAAAAATTACGCTGATGATAAGGATGAAAGGATTTATAGGTAAGAATGTAATCTTAAGAATGGTTAACATAGAAGCCATGCTGAGTAGTGTAGCAAAGAGGGATGTAGTAAGTAGTGGTGTTGTGTAAATTTTGGTATAAAAGAGATATGCATAGATTATGATTATTACAATGAAGATAGCAATACTTACTTCGATGTAATCAATATTAATTGTTTTGCTCTCAAGATCGGTTTGTTCAGATATTGTGTAAGAGGTTGGAATACTTCCACTATTATAAAGGATATCTACTGCCTTGATACTCTCATCTGTAACATTTAGAGGTATTGCAAATATTGAGCTGTCTGAAATATACATAGGAGTTACAAAACCGTCTATGTCTACACCAATAGAGTCTCCTATATGATTGTTGAGGAAGTTCTTAAAACTTTGTGATTTGTTTGGCCATGTCTTAGCAATACCGAAATATGAATCAGTACCATTGCTGTCTGGAAGGTTTGTTAAAAAAATGTTTCTGAAGGTGGACGCATCGAATTCTGTCTCGTCATAGTTCTCACCCATATATTGAGCGTATGGATTCTCTACATCTTCAAAATTGACGTCCTCATTTCTAGTTACAATACGATATTGATATGGGTTCCTTATTAATTCCTCCACATACATTTGTGGGAGTGTAGTACTTACTACTATTCGTAAATCCCCATCCTCTTTGTAGATAGAGGCCTCTTCTACGCCATACTCGTTCAATCTTCGAAAGAGTACATCACGAGTTTTACTTAAGTCTGTAGACTCTTCACTCTCGAGTTCTAGGATATATTCTTTACTCCAGTAGTCTTTTGAGACATTGAGGTCAAAGGCAATTATATCAGTCAATTTCTCAGTAAGAGGTAATGCTATTAATATGTTTAAGAAGAGAAGGGAGGAGAGCAGAATTAAAAGTATATAGTCAAGAAGGCCTTTCCAATTAATGGTTTTCTTCTGAAATCTAATTTTTCTCATTAGAGTAGGGAGTTAAGTTCTCCGTATAAAAGTATGATATCTTGATTCAGTAAGTTCATTACAACAGGATCTTTCTTCTTCTTAGCGAAGTCAAAGTCTTCTCTTTTCATCGCGGAGGCCTTGAGCTCTCTATCTAAATCTTTTTCAAGTTCGTTGATTGCATGTTTTATATCTCTAATTTTAGAATTACCAAGGAAGAGAATGTCTATATCGTCTTGTGAATTATGTCGCTGTGTAAGGAAGTTCTCTGTTATTAACACTACATCCAGTCCTTCGATGTCTTGAACTCTACTTAAGATGGTTTGGCCTAGTTTAGAATCCTTTAGAAACATTGTCTGTAATGCTGGAACAACAGGACAGTCTTTTATTAAACTATATACCAATTTGTTCTTATCTCGTTTGGATTTTAATATCCCAATATTTTCTAGATTGATGAGTTCTCTTCGTACCGCATTAATTTCTTCGTTGAGTTCTCTTACAAGTCCTCGTACATGGAATGTAATAGGTGGGTTGAGTAAATATTTTTCTAAGATTCGGATACGAACTTTTGAAATGAAGAGTTTTTTTAACAACATAGATATTCTGTTTGATATTATTGCTCAATTATATCAAATTTCCCAGTAGATTGTGCAATAATAGATATCCAGACTCTTCCGCGGTTAAATTCTAGCTCTTTGTTGGTAGAATCAAAGAAGGTAGTTCTGTCTGTTCTGCTGGTCTTCTTCCATGTCCCGTCTATCTTTTTCCCATCCATGAGGATGATTGCATCTCCTTGTCCTATGGTGTCTACAATGAGGCGGGCACTATCATCGTATGAGGGAGTTATATCAGTTTCTTGTATAATTACAACCTTTGCATTTACTTGAGTATTTGTTTCTTGGTCTATATCTACTCTTCCTCCTATCCATCTATTGTAGGAGTTGGTGGATGGGTCGTATTGCCATATGGAGTCATAGAGTCCTGCATTATTCATTTGAGTATGGAATGTAATATCATATCTATATCCATCTCCTCTTTGATCGATTGTTTCATCATTTTTAAATTTCCAGGACTCAAAGTTGGAAGGGAACTCATCCCATCCTCTGTCTTCTGCGTATTCCCATGCTGTGAGGAGTGAGTTGTATTCGTTGTGTGGGGCATATCTTATACCATCATTCCATCTCCATGATCCTATTGTAGATATGTCTTTTATATTGTAGAAAAAGGTGTTCCCACAAGCATTTAATCGAGGGTCTTCAGAAGCTGCGCATCCGTCGTGTATTAGAATTGGGTCGTATGGGCTTAACCATTCTAGATGGTACTGCCTTATACTCCGTATTGGTCCTACTTTGGCTGGGGTCTGACTCCAGAAGATAGCGAGATGTCTTGTAATGCCACTTTCTGCTAGGGATTCGTAAACAACATCAGCACTATTTAATCCTGATTGTGGTCTTGCTAGTGCATGGTTATTTATCATTACTGCAATTGGTCTTTTTTCTTTAAGCTCGTTCATCTCACTTTGTGTAAAGAGTAGCCCATTTATTGGACTCTCTTCTGTTCGTGGTTCTTGTGGGTTGTCGAAGAGAATATTGGGGAATATGTTAGAAAGTATCTTAGTCGGGATGTAGTTTCCTGTAATTTTCACAATGTCATTTTCAGGTGGGTTTGGGTTGTATTTGTATATACCGAAGTAGTAGAAGGAGGCAATGCCGAGTACAAAGAGTAGCCCTATGAGTGAGAGTATTAGTAGCCCTTTTCTTTTACTGATTTCTTTTGGAGTTTGATTAGTTTTTGGTTTTGTTGGTTTAGCTATACTTTTGGTTTGGTCAGGGGTAGGTGGTGATGTCTCTTTCTTTGGTTGTATATTAGCCTCGGGGGTTGGGGTGTTTTTTGTCTTCTTGATATTGTTGTCAGAAATGTTTATTTCTTTCATATATATATACTAGGATTACTGAGAGTTTTTATCAAGTCCCCAATTTGTGCTAAACTAATATTATGTAAATTAAGTTGGAGAAGGTATGAAGAAGGATACGATATGGTTGGTAATTACTGTAGCTTTGTTAATTGGAATAGTGGGGGGCTTAATATGGCTATTTAGTGGTGGTGTAGAGTTGGAGGAAAGTATTTCAGATCAGGGTAGTACTGTTGTTGAGGAGGAAGTAGAACTGGAGCAGGAGGAAGAGGTTGTTTTTGATGATATTGATGAGGGTGATATATCGTTTTCATCAGAGTCCCAAACTGTGGGTAGTGTCTCTGACGTTTTGTACTCCTTGGACGATATTTCTGTAAAGAAGGGTTCTGAGTATGTAGAGATTGTCTTTGTACTTAGTAGTGATGATGAGGAGAGTGGAGAGTTTGAGGTGAGTGTATCTAACAATGCAAGATTAGATGTGTTGGAGATGAGGGTGAAAGGTGTGGGTGAGTACAATGCGGATCTTACATATGGTGGTAAGTTGGATGTTGATTATGATGGTATTTCAAGCTTCACAAAAGTCATTGAGAGTGTAGAGTTAGAAGAGCGTTTCTATCTTGGTTGTAGTGGGGAGATTGAGTTTTTTGTGTCGGATTTAGTTAGTGATACTGATGGTAGTGTAGTGGTTAAGGTGTTTGTTGAGTATCCTGGTGGAGAGATGAGTGGGATGGAGAGTGGCTCGAAGGAGTTTGGGAGTGAGAGTTTGTCTTTTGATGGTAATGGTGTGGATGGTGGGGCAAAGATTTTTGATTATGATTATATCTATAGTAGTGGTTCTTTGAAGTTTAATCTTCAAGTTTCTTCAGAGTCGAGTACCGTCATTCCTTCTTTTGAGAGTGAGTTGAAGGATGGGGTTTTGAGTGTGGTATTTCCTTCTTTAGTTTCTGATTCGGTGTATTCGTGGGGTAGTACAATTGAGTTGCCCATGGGGGTTGTGTTGGAGATTTCAAGGGGTGGTAGTGAGAGTACATATACTTTTTCTGGAATAAAGAGTTATCGTGTTTTTGGAGAGGGTAGTCCTAACCAAGTTGTTATTGATATGACTCAATGATTAAAGTAATTGCTTTTGATCTTAATGGGGTTTTGTTTCCTACTCCTAGGAAGATTAATCATACAGTTTTAGAGTTTGTAAAGGAGTGTAAGGAGTTGGGCTTTATGACTGTTGTTGCTTCTAATGCTTCTAAGGGTAGTTTTGAGTGGAGGAGTAGGAAGTTTGGTTTGATGAACATTTTTGATGGTAGAGTTATTTCCTCAGATATTGGTATTAGAAAGCCTAGTAGGGAGTTTTTTGAGTATATGGTTGAGATATTAGGTTTTCTACCAGAGGAGATACTTTTGGTGGATGATAGTGATGAGAATATTCTTACTGCTAGTGAGTTAGGTATATTGTGTGTTAAATATGAGGGAGAGGAGAGTTTGGAGAGAGTTAGGGAGGTGTTGGGGGATATATAAATTGTGAGGGTATTAGGTATGAAAAAACAACTTCTTTTAAAGTATTCGTTTCTATTGTTGGGCAGTTTTTTGTTGTCTTTCACAGGACTTAGAATTACTTTTTTCTTAGCAGCATGGATACCAATGATATTCTTCATATATTATTTTAGGAAAGAAAATAAGTGGTACGAATATCTGATTATGATGACATTATTATTTATCCCAAAGTTTTTTGCTGTACATGGTGGATGGGATATGCCATTAGTTTTAGAAATATTTGGTGTGTTTTTTGCTATAGCACCACTTACAATAGCGCTTTTGGTTGATAAGTACTTTTATAAAAAGACAAGCAGTGTTATTTCCACTCTTGTTTTCCCTGCAACCTATATTCTTGTGAGTTTTCTCTTGGGCCTTTCTCAATTTGGGACTTTTTCTTCAATCGCTATAACTCAATTTGGTTTTAAACCTCTTCTTCAACTAGCTACTGTAGCTGGACTTGGAGGAGTTTCTTTTGTGGTATTGTGGTTTTCAAGTACAATGTCAACATTGTGGGAAAGTAACTTTGATTTAAATAAAGAAAAGAGATTAGTAAAATTTTTTGTATCAATCTTTCTGACAATCACAATCCTTGGTGGAATATATTTTGCTGTATCAATTCCTACTGGTGAAACAGTAAGAATTGCGGGAATTACAGTAGAGCATAAAAGTAACTATTGGAACATCATAGATATGGAAACTCCTGAGAGTGAAGTAGAGAAATATGTAGATGAAATTAAAGAACTTAACGACGAGTTGTTTCTGAAGAGTGAAAAGGTAGCAAGGTTTGGAGCGAAAATAATATTTTGGTCGGAGGCAAATGGTGTAATCTATGAGGGTAATAAGGAAGAGTTTGTAGAAAGGGCAAAGGCTTTAGCTGTAGAGCATGGGGTATATTTTGCTCCAACAGTATTAGTATTGAGGTATGACACATTTTCTGCTGAGAATAAAATAATTATGATAAATCCTAAAGGTGAGATTGAGTATGAGTACGAAAAAACTGTTTCTTGGTATCCTTCAGAATCAGATGGTATTATTGACACTTTAGAAACTCCTTATGGGAAGTTAGCCAGTGTAATATGTTTTGATGCAGATTTCCCAAGATTTATAAGGCAGGTGGCAAAGGAGAATATAGATATATTAATCCTTCCTAAGATTGATGCAAAAGCTATTACCCCAGGGCATACATATTCAGGATTGTTTAGAGGGGTTGAGGGTGGTTTTTCAACGGTTGCTCAGGTAAGTAATGGAATCTCTGTGGCTTCTGATTATAGAGGGAATGTTCTTGCGTCTCAAGATTTCTATACAACAGAAGAGAAGATTATGGTGGTTGATGTCCCTATAGAAGGGAGGGGAACAATTTATACCTTTCTTGGAGATTGGTTTATTTATCTTAATACATTATTTCTTATTTTGTTAGTAGGGAATGTCTTAAGAACGAACAGAGGGAACTTGGGGGAATAATATGAAGAGATATTGATGATGGGAGAGAAAGTCTTATTGTTCTTAGTGTTATATAAAATAATTGCTGCAATATATGCAAAAAGCATGGTTAATGATAATTGGTATCATAGTTGCTGTATTTGTAATAACTTTTCTCAAGAAGGAATTCTCTAATTTAAAATCTCTTCCACAAGAGAGGGAGAGGTTCCCATACAAGAGAAAAGACTTTTTACTAAATACTCCCGAAAGAGAGTTTTTTGAGAGTTTGCAACCAATTATTCCTGCGGGTTATATTGTTTTTCCACAGGTCTTGTTGAGTAAGATTATAAAAGTTAGTTCTTCAAGAAAGGAATCTTTCGCATATTGGAATAAGATTAATAGGAAAACAGTTGATTTTGTTGTTTTTGAAAAACAATATTTGAAACCAGTTATTGCTATTGAATATGATGGGAAAACACATAACAGGAAAGACAGGCAGACAAGGGATAGGTTTGTAAACAGAGCTTTGGAGGTAGTGGGAATAGAGATTCTCCATATTAAGCATCAAGAAGGCATCTACTTTCAAGAACTAGAACGTAAAATAGGAGAATTGTTATCTTCAACAAAATAAAATCTTTAATTAAGAAGTATGTTTAAAAGAATAGTAGAAAAGGACCAAAATGAAACTTTCTTCAATATTGAAGGTGCAAGAAAATATGCAAAAGAAGCAGAGAACTCTGCAAAGATGAGATTCCGTGGATTTATGAATAAGCTAACTACTCTTGATGTAGAAGGAAGATATTTAGAGATAGGGGCTGGTACCGGAACCTTAGCTACTATAATCGCGAAACAGAATGCAAATATAGATATCACAGCAATAGAGGTGTCTACCGATATGATTATAGTGGGAGAGGAATATATAAAAGAGAATGGGGTAGAATCTCAGGTACGTTTTGTTAAGGGTGATATTGGAAGTGAGGGGTTGTTAAAAAGTCTGGGTAAATTTGATTTAATCTACTCAACATTCTCGCTACACCATTGGGAAGATTCAAAAGAGATGATTGAGAACCTAATGCAATATTTGAATGATGATGGGGTATTACTTATATCTGACCTTAAAAGAGTATGGTGGTTGCATTGGGTACCCGTACAAAATGGTCTTTTTAAATCTATAAGGGCTGCGTATAGACCAAGGGAGATTAGAGAAATGCTAGATACAATAGGTGTAAGGAAGTATGAGATAGAGAATGTCTTCCCATTTTTTATGCAAAATATTACAATTTGGAGGTAAGTAGTCTACTTATGACTCTCTATAGCCTCTAGGTATGCCTCTTTAGGTCTCAAACCAATTAGGGTTTCTACAACCTTTCCGTCCTTAAAAAGCATAACAGCAGGTATACTCATAATCTGAAACTCTTGTGCAGTCTGTGGGTTCTCATCTACATTAAGCTTACCAACCTTTACACCCTCAACCTCTTTTGCTACTTCCTTGATAATAGGAGTAAGCATTCTACAAGGTCCGCACCAAGGTGCCCAGAAGTCTACTAATACTAATCCAGAAGATATTTCTTCTTTAAAATTTGAGTCTGTTAATATTGTTTCCATGTTTATTGAATAAAAAATAAAATATATTATTAACTATTTTAACCTAAATAATGACTCAAGTAATGTTTCAAACTTCTTCTTGTCATTGACACAAGTAGCTGTTTCCTCTTTAAGTATTTCAATACCGACCTTTTTAAGAGCAGAGTTGACAGCCACTATCTGTTGTACGATATCCAAAGAATTTCTACCTCTATCGATCATCTTCTGGATTCCTTTTATTTGTCCTTCAATCTTTGATATTCGATTTTGTAGTTCTTCATTTTTACTCATACTGTACTGGAGTATAGCATATATGGTGAGTTTGTCAAATATGCCATATGGGTATTGACCCATATGGGGTGGCGTGGTATATTGTATTGGGTAAATACCCAATTAAATTAATATATAAAAATATGAGAAGAAGATTTTTAAGAAAAGGATTCTTTGGAAGAGGTTGTGGTAGAGGCAGAGGCAGAGGAAGAGCAAGAGGAAAAGGAAATACCCTCAAAGTTTGTACATGTCCAGAATGTGGACACACAGAAAATTCCGAGAGAGGAATTCCTTGTACAGAAAAGAAATGCCCTAAGTGTGGTATGACAATGAAAGGTAAACTTTGTTTATAATCAATTATGAGAAAAAGACATAGAAGAAGAGTAAAATTTGGTTATAACAATATATACTATAAACCTCATGGTGTTCCACTTAGGAAGTTAAATGAGGTAGTTGTCACTACTGAAGAGTTGGAAACCATGAGGCTTAGATATGTAGAGAACCTTTCTCAGACTAATGCTGCAAAAAGAATGGGTCTTTCACAGAGTCAATATCAAAGAGATTTGGTTAGTACTCTACGAAAGATTACAAATGCAATAATCAATGGTGATGCAATACGTATACCTAACTAGAAAGAGTAATTGCAATTTATATACATATTTGTAAAGATATAGGTATGAATGAACTTTTCAAAAAACGAAGAAGTGTAAGAAAATTTACAGAGCAAGAGGTCTCAGATCAACAGATTAAGGAAATACTCAATGCTGCAATGGTAGCTCCTAGTGGTAATCATAAATGTCCTTGGGAATTTGTGGTTGTGAAAGATAAAGAAGTTTTGAAGAAGTTGAGTAAGGTTGGAATGTGGACTAGGTTTGTCTCAACATCTTCTATCTCTATTGTGATCACTGCTAAGCCATCAGATAGTGATATGTGGGTACAGGATTGTAGTTTAGCTGCAGGTCATATCTATTTAGAGTCTACTAATCAAGGTTTAGGTTGTTGTTGGGGGAATGTAAAAGGTAAAGATTCTAAGGAAGGTAGGAAGGAGAAGTCTGTAAAAAAGATTTTAAATATTCCAGAGGATTACAGAGTTCTTTGTATTATGGCAATTGGTTATCCTAAGAATGAAGTAATTCCACATAGTGAGAAAGCATATCAAGAGGAAAAGATTCATAGGGAGGTGTGGTAATTGATAAGTTTGCAAATATTTGTAAGAATATATAGATAATTTTTAACTCATGAAGGATGAAAGTTTCAATAGACCAAGCAAAATGTGTAGTATGTGCATCCTGTGTAGCAGTATGTCCAGAAGTATTTGAGATGAAGGCAAATGGTAGTGTAGATGTAAAAGAAGAATTAAAAGGTAAGGATATTCCTAAGGAATTAGAAAGTAAGGTAAAAGAATCACAAAGTATATGCCCTGTAAGTGCAATTGTCATAGAGGAGTAATATGGAAGACTGTATCTTTTGTAAAATGGCTAATGGGGAAGTACCCTCTCATAAGATATATGAAGATGAGGATATTTTCGCATTTCTAGATAATTTTCCAATTGAAAAAGGTCATATCCTAGTAATACCTAAAGAACATTACGAGAATATCTTTGATGTTCCTGAAGACTTAATAAAAGATATGTATGGTGTTGCTCAAAAGATTACGAAAACTATATCTAAAACATTCAAAGTGGAAGACTTCAATATCTTACAAAACAATGGAACTAAAGCTGGACAGAGTGTTTTTCACTACCATATTCATATTATTCCAAGATACGATGAATTTAAACTCTGTCTGGGGAATGGACCTATACTATCAGATGAGGAAGTCAGGAATAGGAAAGAAGATCTGTGTTTGTCAAATATTGCAAAACTAATCAGAGAAAAACTCTAGTATTTCATCAATATACTCTGTATCTATATCCCAATGAGTTTGACCCTCAAGAATGACTAAGTCTATATCCTTTCCAAAACTTTCTATTTTATTTACCCAATTCTGTGTATATACTAAACCAACATTAATATCACTATCCCCATGCCATATCTTAATATCTATACCCTCTATCTTCTCAACCCTATCTTTGTCCCACTCTCCAGTTCTTGTAGTAGGAGCTAGTAGTACAATTTTATCGACTAATTCAGGATAGGTAGTAGCAAAATTCATAGCAGGTAGTCCCCCCATACTAAACCCTATCTCATATATCCCCTCCTGTATCCCATACTTCTCCTTGATATATTCATACATACTATAATTATCATTAATCGAATCTAGGCTTCCCCAATTAACACCATGAGCATTAGAAACAGCAAATGTATAATTATGTACAGTGAAAGCCTCCCCATACTCCAAAAGCTTACACTTAAACTCCTCATCCATCTCCTCCTCTACAAAGGTAAGAGAACCATGATTGTAAATCACAAGTGTAGGTAAGTTCTCAATATCAATATATGCAGGAACAACAATATATGCCCACTGCCCCTCTATCTCAACTATCTCTTCTATGTATCCCTTCCCGACAAGAGGAGTGCTCTCCTCATCTAAAACCTCCCCATCTATACTCTTTTCTTCTTCAATTCTTTCTTCTTGATTAACAACAGTATCTGGCTTAAGTTTGAAATACCCGTAAATAGGTAAGCCGACAATTAACACAACAACAAAAAGTGTGAATATATGTAGAGCAGTAGAATCTTCTTTTTTGTCAATTACATCTCTCTCCACAATTTAGTATACCATTTTTTAAAAGATGGTATAATGACTGATTAAATAAATTTACAGGCTTATAACATGTCCAAGAAAAAGAAAATCAACAATGATGAAATAGTCATCAGTCTAGATCAATTTGCAATACCAGGAGCAATAATAATAGCAGGAGTAATAATTGCAATTACAATATTCTTTGCAAGTAAGGATAATAACGACAGTATAAATACTGACAATATTGGGAGTGTAGCAGGTGAAGAAATGGATTCTGATGGTCAATATCAATTCCCAAGTGCAAGTACAGATATTGGAGATGCTCCATACTCTGGGGACAAAGAAACTGCTAAGATAGCTATTGTAGAATACAGTGATTACCTTTGTGGTTACTGTCAAAGACATGTAGATGAAGAATATCCTGCCATAGTTGAAAAATATATAGAGACTGGAGAAGCAATATATGTGTATAGAGAATATTCAATCCATGGTGAATTAGCCGATGCTCAAGCTATGGGAGGTAAGTGTGTATTTGAACAAGAAGGGTTAGAAACATATCTTAAATATCACAAGGAAGCATTCATGCTAGATAGTATAGAAGCCCTATACGATGTAGCAAATGGTCTTGGTGCTAATATACAAGAGTGTGTAGAAAGCGATAAGTATAGAGATGCAATAGATACAGACTACCAAGCAGGTGCAGATGCAGGCGTAGAAGGTACTCCAGGTTTTGTAGTAGGAATATTGGATGAAGATGGTAATGTGGTAGGCAAATTAATTGCTGGAGCATATCCTTTTGATGCATTCGAAGAGGTAATAAATTCTCTCTTGGCAGAATAAAGCATTTTGTATACAATGAAGTATGAAACACTTTTTAGATATACTAATTGAAGAAGGCAGTATTGGTGTAGTGAACTCTGGCTTTGGGAGAAACATGCTTAGAGAGGCATACCTTTATGCAGAGGCTAATTCCACAGATCAAAGTACTTGGGCTGGTGCTGTAATTACCAAAGATGAAAAATTGCTCTCAAGAGGTACAAACATTTTCCCAGAAGGTGTAGAGATTACAAAAATGAGAAGTTCTTCTCCTGCTAAATACATATACCAAGATCATTCAGAAAGAAATGCAATATACAATGCAGCAAAGATTGGAAAAGCACTTCAGGACAGTACGATATATGCTACATGGGTACCATGTCCTGCCTGTACAAATGGGATTATAAACTCAGGTATAAAAAGGGTGGTGTTCCATTATGAAAAAGCTATTCGAACACAATCTGATTGGAAGAAAGATCTTAGTGAATCCATCCTTATGCTTCTTGAAGCAGGTATACAAGTAGATGTGTTTTTAGGAAAGATAGGGGATTGTAAATCCTTGTTTAATGATAAAACATGGGAGCCTTAGCTCCCACATTCTTATAACCCAAACTATTTCTTGCTACTCTTCTTGGGAGCTTTCTTTTTAGTAACCTTCTTCTTTGTAGCTACCTTTTTTGTCTTCCTATCTTTGAAACAATCATACTTCATTCTCACTACTGCTCCAACTGCAACTAAACCAAGAGTCCATTTGTAAAAAGTTCTGATTAAAGGTATGAAGTTAATAATTGTAGTTAAACTTCTACCTACTAGCAATGACAGGAATCTCTTATCATCCTTTTTACTCGCACTTCCTAGTATTTTGTAACCAATAGCACTCTCAACCCAAAGTTTACCAAAGATTAATACAAAGACTAATCCTGCACTTATTATCAAAGCTAAGGGAGCACCAATTACTGTAAAGGAGAGAATTATTAATGGGAATGGAAGAAATAATACAACAGCGAGACCTATCAAGAAGCTATAGAAGAATTCAGATAGAGAACCATTTACCTTTTTCTCAATCTTAAGAGCCTTAACAGGTGCTACGTAAATTAACACTATACCTACAATATACATGGCAATAAAACCCATGATTGCACCAACTGGATTGAAATCAAAGAAACCATTCTTTGAATCCTTCTCGACATTTAGAAGTACTTCTTCTTCTATCTCACTACCAATATTTTCATATATTTCTCCAACAGCTAAATTCTTGTCTATTGTAGATGTAGAAGCAAATATCATACTCTCACCCTTAATTGCTCCTGAAATGGTAGATATAGAAGTAAACACTCGTACATCTTCCATAACTTTTCCAGAGATATCACTTTCAGATGCAAAAACCAATAAATCCCTTCCAATAGTACCGGAAACATCTGAGAACGCAGTAGCAATAGTAGTGTTTTGTGCAATACTTCCACTAATATCTACAGCCTGTGCTGCTAAAAACACATTACCATAGACATTACCTGAAATATCTATAATACGACCAGCTGCATAGATATCTCCTGTAATTGTTCCAGAAATTGTTAAATTCTCTGCTGCTGCGAAGAGGTCTCCATCTACTACTCCATCAATTGTGATGGTTTGTGCTTCAGAAATATAGAGGTTTTCTTCTATTATCTCTGATTGTTCTAGTGTGTAGTCTCCTGCTTCAAATTGTGCAGCACTACTTTGGGTTATAAAACCACAGAGAAGAAGTATGGAAAGTATAGGTAAGATGCCTAATATCCTTAATTTATGTTTAATCATATTATTAATGTATGAACTTATATAATTAATATTAGCAGAAAAACGAAAGATAATTAAGTGCTTTATGTGCTATGAGATATAAAAAGGATTTGCAAGCTTCCTAAATTCATAATAGTATATATTAATATACAATTATGTAATAATAATGAAACAAGACAAGTTAGATTTTAAAATACTCTCTTTAGCCGTTCTTACTTTCTCATTTGTGGTATCTTTTGCCTTCTTTTCGACATACAAACACCTAGCCTATGCGGCTTATCATCAAAGTTGTTATGATGCCTGTAAGGCTGATTCTGCAATGCCTAGTGATGAAGACTGTGGGATAGCGTGTGACACTACAAACTCATTCTCCGAGTGTTCTATTTCAATGAGGAATGTAATTACTACGGAGGGTGATGCTTATGGATATTGTGATAGTCATAGTGATTATGGTAAACGAGAGTGTTCTGATATGTGTTATTCCATGCAGGGGGAGACTTTCTTCGATTGTCTTGATTACTGTATGGCAGGATGTGATCCTGACTGTGTGGATGAATATGAGATTGATTATGGGGTTGGTTTTTATGCAGTGTTTGTTATGTTTGATTTCTGTGGAGAATTACCTATGGACGGTACCTATCCTACAATTACACTTGATCAAGACTTTTATTTTAGAAGTTTTACAGGGAGTGTGAATATTACGGGTAGTGTGACTGATAATGTAGATATTGTTGCTGTTAATTTGTATTCGGTTGATAGTGATAGTACTACACCGTGTACATTATTTGGTGTATTTCCTACTCAGACCTTTTCTTGTGATACTGAGAATTTATTAATAGATAAATCTTATAAATTTGAAGTGAAAGCAACAGACTCCGTTCCCTACGAAACTATAGAGGATGTTCTTGTGGAATTGGATGTAGATAATGAGGAAGATTTAGTAGCACTATGGAGGTTTGATGATGATGTAAATTGGATGGCTGAGGATATTAACAGTATGACTCCTACCAATCATGGTGCATCACAAAACAGTGATGGTTATACTACAGACTCACTAGAATGTTCAGGGGGCTATATAACTATAGATGACTCTGCTGAGCTACTAAGTTTTGACGAGGCAGACTCTTCCTTTAAAGTTGAGGCTATGATTAAGAGTAATACCTATGCTCTTTCGCATAGTCGTATTGCAGGGAAATATAATGCTGCTGATAATGAGAATAGTTGGTTACTTGGTACTGATACGACTCGTGTATATTGTGCAATATGGATTGATGGTACACAGCGTTCTGTAAATTCTACCTCTGCTTTAAATATAGATGAATGGTATAACGTAGGCTGTGAGTGGGGTGCAGGTGATAGGCAGTTAAGGGTGTATATTGATGGTGTAGAAGATAATGTTTTAGATCTCTCTGGTGTAGCGGGGAGTTTGGCTTCTTCAACGAATGATTTTGCTATTGGGGCTCGTCCAACTGGAGGAAATAGATTTGATGGGTTAGTTGACAATGTGAAGGTATATTCCTGTGAGACAGTGGATATTACCGATCCCGTTATTACACTTGATCAAGACTTTTATTTTAGAAGTTCTACAGGGAGTGTGACTATTACAGGGAGTGTGACTGATGATACGGATATTGCTTCTGTAAATCTATATTCAGTCGATAGTAATAATACGACATCATGTACATTGTTTGGGGTATTTCCTACTCAAACCTTTTCTTGTAATACTGAAGTCTTGTCAACAGATCAATCTTACAAGTTTGAGGTGAAAGCGATGGACGCAGCTACCAACGAAGCTATAGAGGATGTTCTTGTGGAATTAGATATAGATAATGATAAAGATTTGGTAGCGCTATGGAGGTTTGATGATGATTTAAACTGGTTAGCTGAGGATATTAACAGTATGAGTCCTACTAATCATGGTGCAACACAGAACAGCGATGGTTATACAACAGACTCTTTGGATAGTTCTTTGGGATATATGACAGTGGATGACTCTGCTGAAGTATTGAGTTTTGATCAGGATGATTCCGCCTTTATGGTTGAGGCTATGATTAAGCACGATAGTTATGCAGGCGACCATGTGCGTATTGCAGGGAAGTATAATGCTACGAATAGTGAGAATACTTGGTTACTTGGTACACATAATACTTCACAAGTATATTGTGCTGTATGGATTAATGGCATACATCAGGGACTGTATTCGACAGCTACTTTAAATGTAGATCAGTGGTATAGCGTGGGTTGTAAATGGAGTGCAGGTGATGAACAACTAAGAGTGTATATTGATGGTGTAGAAGATAACACTTTAGACCTTTCTGGGGCAGAGAATCCTTTGGCTTCTTCGACAAATGATTTTGCTATTGGAGCTCGTCCTACTGGAGGAAGTAGGTTTGAAGGATTGATTGACAATGTGAAGATTTATACCTATGAGATAGGAGATGGTCATGCACCAAAGATTGAATTTGATCCAATAGATGATCCATCTGCAATTACGGATACAACCCCAACAATATCTGGGAGTATTACAGATCCAGATCTTTGTGAATATGCTGAGTATCTAGTTTTAGACACATCGTATTTATGGGCTCCGGATGATATAGATGATTATACTTGGACGGAATTCTTGCCGGCTGATGGAGTCTGGAGTACTGAAGAGGAAGACTTCTCTATTACTTTAGATGAATTTACTACAGAAGGGGGATATCATATCTATATTAGGGCAAGAGATGTGTACGAGAATGCCAGCTTTTATTATCATAATGGGTGGATTATTAATTATTCAATAGATAGTGATTATATAATGGCGAATAGATTGTTTACATTAGAATTTATTGATAATTCCCCTCCTACTATTGAACCAAATGAGGTACAGCCAAATCCGTCAATAAATAAGGATTTAGATATTCTAGGGTATGTGGAAGACTATGTATCTGATACTAGAAGTGCAATTGATACAGTAGAGTACAGTTTGGATGGTGGTGCTTGGGAGTCTGTCACTATTCTTACATCAAGCGGAGATGGTTTTGAGAAGGAGTTTATGGTAGATCTTTCCAATTTAAGTATTGCAGAGCATTCGGTTAGAATAAAAGCTTCAGATGTAGAGGGTAATGAGACAGCTGATGATTATCAAGTTTGTTATGACGATTGTATGAATACTGGTCTTCAGGATGAAGAAATGTGTGAGTGTTCGTGTGATAGTCATAAGAAGCAGAGTATTCAGACGGTTACGTTTGAGATCATAGAAGCTGATGTACCAGATCCTGAACTGGAAGAACACACAATTACCTTTGAGGATAATTCAAGTGTTGATAGTGTAAATACTTCTTCCATCGTAGGTCGTTCAAGGATTAGATTACCTCTGGATTATCAGTTTGACTTGGAGCTTGAGTTATATACAAACAAAAATGATTTCGGAGCTTTATATGGTGAGAAATTAATCGGAGTAGATGAAGCTCTTGATGGGAATTTGTGGTTAAGGTTCGATGATGGGACATTTGGATATTACAATGTTTCAACAGATGCTTTGGTTAGGTATCCAGCAGTATGGGCAGAGGCAGTAAAAATGATTGGTATTACAGAATTTGAGCATGGGGGAAATAAGTTTTTGGCAATAGAATTAGAGAATGACTATCCACTAACAATATATTCTGTTGGAAATACTCTTACTGATACATCTGATGATAGCTATGATAATTACTCGATTCTTTTGGGTGTTAATTCATCTTTGTTATATGTTCAAATTGATACTCGTGGTGCATATCCTTGTATATACGCAATCATTGCGAATGAGTCGATACATGGGCCTTCTACTGCAGAGATGATATGGATTGATACACAGGGTACTATTGATACTATTGCAGATGATGTTGCGACAACTTGGGATGCCGGGGATGGTATTGGTGGGAATCATGTATCCTTACTGCTTGATGAGGCAAGAAATAGGGTTGTGGCAGGTGATTACTCTGCAGATAATGTGTCATATTGTGATGATAATGGAACACCATCTAATAAGGCTGATGATGTTTGTGTTGTAAGTTCCGGTGATTATACGGCTGGACCAATTTTTGATATTTTAGTTGATGATAATGGTTGGTATTGGTTTGCGGGTGATGATGGAGTAAGTGCTACCTATGTTGATGATCTTGCGACTTTGAATAGTGATGCTTATTATCCATTCTTTCCTAAGGCAGAGCTTGGTAGTCAGAGGGCATTAAAGATTGCTTGGATTGATAATACTGAGAAAGGTACGGAGGAGCTATTAATCTCAACTCGTGAGGGTTCAATATTTGCGTTTGATTATAATGCTACATATGATGATGCTTTTGATGACACGGTTGTTAGTTATACATTCCCTGGAGAGCTGTATGGGTCGTATGTGGCGTTTGATATGATATTTGATACTCCTGGTGCTGATATTGCGTGGTTGATGATGCCGGGGGCTGGTTTATATCGTTTAGATATTGTTCGAAGTTTTGAACCTGAGTCAGATGTGATTATATGGCCAGAGGTTCAGGCTAGTGAGGTCAATGTAGATCACTTTACGTTGAATAGTATTACTGGAGCATTGGTTAATAATATTGATGCTTTTGTTTCAAATGATAATGGAGTGAATTGGTATCCTGTAGAGATTGGTGGTACAGTAGATTTCCCAACTTCAGATTGTCAGATGAAGATTAAGCTTGTGTTAGATAAGGTGGGTGAGGACACTCCTGTTGTCTTGGGAATTTCAATTAGTTATGCAACCTATGGTGAGGATCCGTTTCTTACATCTGAACTAAATATTGATTATCCTCCAACTGCTCCTGTGGGTGGAGATTTCGATACAGAAGTTTTAATGTTGGATGAGCTTGGACTAACTCCTAACTGGAATGGTGATATAGTGGTTAATGCATATCGTGCAGTTGGTGGGGGTGATGCTAGTTACTGTTTTGAATTTGATATTCCTACGGAGATAATTAGTGGAGAGAGTGTAATTGGAACAACAGCTTGGTGTTCTGGGACTTACAATATTAGGGCTACTATTGATGACGGTAGGTCTGTATTGGGTAGTAATATTGTAGTTTCTGGATTTACATCTCCTGAGGAAGAGGAGCTTTGTGGTAATGGAGTATTGGATGATGGTGAGGAGTGTGATCCTGAGATGGAGGGTGAGTTACCGCTTTGTTTGGAGATGGATGAGAAGTATGTGGGTGGTAGTGTGATGTGTTCCAACTTTTGTGAGTATGAGTATACGGAGTGTGAAGAAGAGTCTATTTTAGATCCGTTGATTGAATTGATAACAGAAGTTGATGAGGATGGAGAGGTTGGTTTGAATGTTGATGCAATCGTTTCCTTGGCAACTACCGTTGCAGCATTGTCATTACTACTTGTCTCACTGAATACGCTTCCATATTATATGTTGAGGGCTTTGATTGGTCTTTTGAATCTCTTTAGAAGGAAGAAGGCAGAATTGGAGTATGGTTTTGTTTACGATTCACTTACTAAGGAGCCTATTGCTCGAGCTATTATTAGGGTTATAGATATGGAGGGCAAGGTTGTGGAGACAATGGTGACAGGCAGTTTTGGGGAGTTCTATGGTGATCTAGAACCGGGTAACTATACTTTGCATGTAAGGAAGCCAGGTTTTGATTTCCCGTCTAGTGTGATTACTACTTCTACAGATCGCAATATTTCTAATGTGTATACAGGGAGTCTTCATATTAGTGGTACGGATGTAGAGTCTGTTGTGGCTATTCCAATTGATCCTATTGATGCTTCTTTTGGAAAGAAGTTTGTTGTAGGTCTTTTGTCTAGGGGTTCTGTGTGGATTATGTTGTTGAAGTTTGTTGTTTTTGTAGGACTATTTGTATACTCACTTGTCATCTATCAGCAGGATGCTAGTATTATTAATCTTTTGATATTGGTAATCTATGGTCTTTTGTCTACACTTTTAGTAATTAATTCCTTTGAGAAGAGAATTAGGTATGGGGTTGTGATGGATGGACAGGGTAATGTGTTGGAGGGTGTAAAGGTAGTTATTAAAGAGAGGGAGTTTGAAGAGACTGTTGGAGAGAGAATTACGGATGTGAAGGGGAGGTATAGGTTTGTGATTAAGCCAGGGGATTATAGTTTGAGTATTGTATCTAATGGCGAGTCTTTGTCCGGAGGGGCAATAGAGAAGACGGAAAAATCTCCAATGATTGTTAATATGGATGTTGTGTTGAAGTAGGAGGAATTTCAGAAATCCCATATCTTGAACTTTTGTATTAGAATTTGTATATTATTCTAACCTATATAAATAATAACTCTGATAGAAAATGAAAGTTCTAAATATTATCCAAAAGTATTACCCCTCAAGAGGGGGAGCTGAAAAGTTCATGCAAATTGTATCCGAGTATTTGGCTAATGACTTAGATTTTGACGTTGATGTATGGACAACTAACGCACTTAGAGCTGAAACTCTTTGGGATTTAGAAGGAGATATTGTAGACAAGGAGAGAGAAACAATCAATGGTGTAAATGTAAGGAGGTTCTCATTCAAAGGTCATGTCTTGAATAAGAAATATATAAACAAGGTTTTCAGAATATTGTTTAGTTATTTCCCTAACTGGAAAATACAAAATCTGGCTACTTGTCCAACGATATTCTCTATGTTAAAAGAAGCAAAACATGGTAATCTGGCAGAGTATGATTATGTTACAGTATCATCTTCTCCATATTACTTCCTTTTCTATATTGGGTATGTCATTTCTAAAAGACTAAATATTCCATACATCATCATGCCAGCTCTTCATATTGGTAAAGATAAGAAGGATCCATTAAGGAAAAAATATCTGAGAAAATCTGTTGTACTATTTTTCCAACATGCTGATAAGATAATCTTGAATACAAAAGCTGAGGGAGAGCAGATATATGAATTTTGTAAAAAGAATGGAGTAATAATTGACAAGGAGAAATTTGTTCTTGTGGGTCAGGGAGTATTTATGAATAAAATAGCGGTTGGTAAAGGGGAAAGATTTAGAAAGAAATATTCTTTAGAACACCCTATTGTTTTTCAGGTTGGTTCGAAAACGTTTGATAAGGGGAGTTATAATTTAATAGAAGCTATGAAATTGGTTTGGAATCAAGGTATAAAATGTCATCTTGTTTTTGGTGGACAACAGAACAGGGAATTTAGTGAGTATATAGGTAATCTGGAGGGTAAATATAAACAATATATTTTAAATATTGATAACATCCCAGATTCAGAGAAATGGGATCTCTATAGTGCTGGAGATGTTTTCTCTATGGTTTCTAAAACTGATTCTTTTGGTATTGTATATCTGGAGTCCTGGACATACAAAATACCTGTTTTGGGTTGTAATAATAAGGCTATACGTGAGGTTATTAATGATAATGTAGACGGATTTCTATTAGATTTTGATGATGTCGATGGTATAGCAAAGAAGATACAATTTTTATTAGAGAATGGTAATAAGAGAGAAGAAATGGGAACAAAAGGGTTTTTGAAGGTAAAGGAAGAATATGATTGGAAGAACAAGTTGAAAAGGGTTGGAGAAGTATACGTAAGCTGAAATTGAATTTGTCATTAAATTAGAGTAGAATATTTTTACTTGTATCTAGTTAAATTTTTTATTGCATAACATGGGCAAGATTAAAGTAGGAATTATCGGATGTGGTCACATTTTAAATAGACATTTAGAGTCTATAGAATATAATTCTAAGAAGTTCGAATTAGTAGCATTGTGTGATATTGATAAGGGGGTTCTGGATAAAGCATTAGAAGAAAATAAAGTAGTAGGCTTTGTAGATTATAAAAATATGTTAAAAGAAATGGATGGGAAAATGGACATGGTAACGATAGCAACCCCCAACCATTTACACCATGAAATGGCGATAGACTCTTTGAATGAAGGATATGACATATTGATTGAGAAACCAATTGCGTTTGAAGCATCAAAAGTTGAGGAAATTTCAGATTTAGCAAAGAAATTAGATAAGAAAGCATATGCTGTTTTACAAGTGAGGTATAACCCAGCAGTGCAGATGATGCGTGAGGTTATAAAACAGAAATTGCTAGGAGATATCCGTTCGGTCAGTTTCATTCAAAGATGGCAAAGACCTATAGGTTACTTTAAGGATTGGAGAGGAGTTATCGATCAGGGTGGGAAATCACTTTATGAATATGCTATACACTACTTAGATATTCTACAAGGAATGTTTGGTGTCCCTAAAGTAAAAGGTACATATACTTCTAATCATAAACATTTGGATATTCCTTTTGAGGACACCTTATATTCTGTCGTGGAATATAAGAATGGTGCTTCTGGAGCTATTGAGGTAAATGTGGCTGTTGAACCTTCTAATTTAGAGTGTTCTATCGCTGTTATGGGATCTCAGGGTTTTCTGAAAATATCTGGTAATGCACTTGATGTTGTTGAGAGAGCCTCTTTTGAGACTGAAGAATTACAAAAGAAATGGGAGAAAATTCAATCGGATGCCGGAGATGGTATTACACCAAACTCTTATGGTACTCATGTAGGTTCTTGTCCAAATCATCCCAAGTTGTATAAAGAAATTGCAAAGGGTAAAGGGATTAAGGTTTCTGAGGCTATTCCATCAATTCAATTTATTCAGAATGTTTATGGGCAGGAAGAAAATTAAAATCGGCGTAGTTGGTTGTGGGAATATATTTAAGAAACATCTACAAGGTATTTTAGATAATGGTGACCATTTTGAAATTGTAGGTATTGCTAATCACAGCAAAGAGGGTGGCTTGCAATTACCTAGGGAATGGAATGTCAAAACATTTTACGATCAAACAGAAATGTTTGCAGAGTTAGGAACTGAGATGGACTTGGTAATAATTCTTGTTCAAAGTATCTATCACTATGATATTGCAAAGGAAGCATTAGAAGCTGGCTATGATGTGTTGATAGAAAAGCCTATAGATTCGGTAGTTTCTAGACTAGAAGAGCTTGATATCTTAGCAAGCAAGTTAGGAAGAAATGCGTACGCTGTATTACAGTGTAGATATTTACCAGTAGTGGATTCTTTAAAAAGGATTTTAGAGGGGAGATTAATAGGAGATATACGATGTGTTGATTTTGCTCAAGTTTGGCAACGACCACTTGGTTATCTAACAGAAAAACAAGCTCGTCTTCTTTTTGAATATGGTGTTCATTATATTGATCTTCTTCAAATACTCTTTGGAGTACCGAAGGTGTTCTTTACAAAGACATTTAAACACAAACTGATAAAGGCTCCTTATGAAGATACCCTTAGAACGATAGTTGAATACGATGGAGGGATATCGGGTTCTATAACAGTTACATTGGCTGCTGAGCCACAAAATCTGGAGACTAAATTGTCAATCATAGGGTCAAAAGGTTCTTTAGAAGTTGATTTTAGAGAAAATGAGATAAAAGGGCTCTTTGAGGACGAGAAAGATGAAAAGGAGTATAATGAATTGATAAAGAATATTCTTGAGATTAATTCTTTTAAACAGCTATATGAGAATATATCTTTAGGAAGGGGTATCACAGTAAAAGATTCTATCCCAGTAATTCAATTTATCCAGGACATTTATGCAAAAGAAGGAAAATAATTTTGAAGAGGGCTTTAATATCAAAGAATTTATTCTGTTCGATGAAGACATAAAGGTCTATCCTGATGCTACTATTGGATGTGAAACGTCAATAGGGGGAAATACATGTATTTATGATTGTAAAATTGGTAATAATGTGGATATTGGTAAGAATTGTATAGTAGGAAATTATACTATGCTTGAAGATGGTGTAAAAGTAGGAGATGGCTCAAAAGTCTGGCACTACTGTCATATTAGAAATGGTGTTACCATTGGTAAAGACTGTAATCTTGGGAATTATGTGTTTATAGATTCTGGAGTTGTTATAGGAGATGAAACGAAAATACAAAACTATGTGCCGGTATACCATGGAGTCACACTTGAAGAAGGAGTTTTCTTTGGTCCTAATGCTCTTACTACCAATGATATGATACCAAGGGCTAGAGCTAGTGAGGGACAACTTAAAGATAAAGATGATTGGAATGTTAGTTCCATACATATTGGAAAAGATGCCTCTATCGGTGCAGGTTCTGTACTTAGACCTGGAATAACGATTGGAGAGAAAGCCTTGATAGGTGCTGGAACTGTCGTGACGAAAGATGTTCCTGCTGGAGCTGTTGTTGTAGGTAATCAGGGAAGGGTAATTAGATATATAAAGGGTTACGAACCAAAATAATTTATTATTTAGACAAATATGATTCCAATTTCAAAACCACTAATTGGACAAGAAGAAATAGATGCAGTTGTTGAAGTTTTAAAATCTGGGATGATTGCACAAGGTCCTAAAACAAAAGAGTTTGAAGAAATGTTTGCGAAATTCTGTGGTGTAAAACATGCTGTTGCCTTTTCAAATGGTACGACTGCAATACATAGTGGAGTTAGAGCTCTTGGTGTTAAGCAAGGTGATGAAGTAATTACTGTACCATTTACATTTGTAGCTACTGCTAACCCTATCGTTATGGAAGGTGGTAAGGTGGTTTTCGTGGATATTGCTGAAGACGATTTTTGTATTGATCCTGCGAAAATAGAGGAAAAGATTAGTAAAAAGACGAAAGCTATAATACCTGTAGATTTGTACGGTCAGATTTATAAATATGACAAGATTAAGAAAATCGCTGATACTCATGGGTTGGGTATATTAGAGGATGCCTGTCAAGCAGTTGGGGCTGAGCAAGGTGGTATAAAGGCAGGAAATTTTGGAGATGTTGCAACTTTCTCATTCTATGCAACGAAAAATATTGCAACTGGAGAAGGTGGAATGTTAGTTACAAATGATGATGAAATAGCGAGGAAAGCGAGAATATTTAGACATCATGGACAAGATGCTTCTGTACGGTATGAATACCTAGAGTTAGGTCATAATTACAGAATGACTGATATTGTAGCTGCTCTAGGTGTTGAACAAATGAAAAAGGAAGATTACATTACAAAGACAAGGATTAGAAATGCAGAGTTATTATCAGAAGCACTTTCTAATGTTAAAGGTTTGATATTACCTAAAGCTTTGAAAGGGAATAGGCACGTTTATCATCAATATACCCTTAGGGTTGTAGATGAGTTTGGTCATACACGAGACGAGTTAATGGAATTCTTGAAATCTAATGATATTGGCTGTGGTGTGTATTATCCTAAACCTCTACATCTACATGAGCATTTTAGAAAGATGGGGTACAAGGAAGGAGACTTTCCTGTTTCAGAGAGGATGTCTAAACAAGTATTATAACTTCCTGTGAATCCTTTTGTTACAGAAGACGATGTTAGCTTGATAGCAGATAAGATAGTAGAGCTTTCCAAGAAATAAGTTAAATATTTAAATATATGTCAGATAACAGTAAGAAAATTGTTGGTATTTGTGGTCTTGGATATGTTGGATATCCTGTAGCTATGCTTTTTGCTGACGCAGGTTTCGATGTAATAGGATTTGATATTTTAGAAGACAGAGTTAAGAAATTAAATGAAGGAGAGAATCCAATAAAAGGTCAAGAGCCTGGTTTAGATGAATTAGTAGAGAAGGTTTTTGAAAAGGGGAATTTCAGAGCTACTTCAGATATGAGTGAGTACAAATTAGCAGATTACATAATAGTTGCTGTACAAACACCTGTAGCAGAAGAAAATAAGAAACCTACTTACGAAAATCTTAAAAGTGCATTAAAGAGTGTTGGGGAAAATATGAAGAAAGGCGTAACCGTTATTATAGAATCTACAATTGCTCCAGGTACAATGGAACATGTTGTAAAGCCAGTATTGGAAAAAGAATCAGGTATGGAGGCAGGGAAAGACTTCTATCTTGCTAATTGCCCAGAGAGATTGATGCCGGGTCATTTACTAGAGAATATTAGATATTACAACAGAGTGATTGGTGGTTGGACTCCTGAGTCTGCTAAAGTGGTTAAGGAATTATATAAGAATGTTGTACAAGGAGAGTTACAAGAGACAGATTGTATTACCGCAGAGATAGTAAAAGCAGGAGAGAATACATATAGGGATGTACAGATTGCATTTGCTAATGAAATGGCTTTATTGTGTGAAGCGTATGGTGCGAATGTTTGGAAGGTGAGAGAGTTTATTAATAACTGTAAGAAGGTTACAGATACAAGACCAGAGGCTCTAAGACAGATGCACTACCCAGGTGCTGGTGTTGGAGGACACTGTATACCTAAAGACTCCTGGCTCTTAATACATGAGGTTAGAGATATTGTAAATCCTAAACTTATACCTATCGCAAGACATATTAACGACTTTATGCCTTTACATATGTATGAGCTTTTTGAAGATGCAGTAAAGGAAAGTGGTAAGAGTATTAAAGATGTAAATGTTTTAGTCTTGGGTTATGCATATGATGCAAATTCAGATGATGATAGAAATACTCCTAGTGAACCTTTAATGGAGAAACTTAAGGAAAATGGTGTAAAATTTGAAGTACATGATTCATTTATCAAAGAGTATAAGGGGGAGATATGGAAGATGCTTGATGGTAAAGATGCTGTCATTTTGATGACAGGGCATGATGAGTATAAGGCACTAAACTATGATGATATGTTAAAGCAAATGGGTAATAGACCAATAATTATAGATGGTAGAAACATTTTTGATAAAGAAGAAGCAAGAGAGAAGGGATTTGTGTATAAAGGTATTGGTAATGTATAGTAGTTACTAATGACTGTAGACAAAAGGCTTGTAAAAACATGCAGAGATATATCCTTAATCGATATCATTGTAGCGTATGTATCAATAGTAAGTATTATTAATGTTGTATTACTTTCATTTGAAATATTTTATCCTGTTTTGTCTTTAGTATTGGGAGTAATTGTGTGTGGTTTAATATTTTTACTGTTTAAACTAAGGATAAACATCAGAAAGGTTAAAAGTTTATCTTTATTCCTGTTACCAATTATTCTTATAGCTATATTTCTAAGACTATCTCCTAATCTATATCTTACGGGTGGGCAGGATCAGGGAACGTATGTTTCTTTATCTAAACAGTATCAGGAGAACAAGAGTTTATATATAAAGGATGAGTTAAGGGAGTCTTTGTCAGTAGATGCTAAATATTATTATGATATTGGGAATGTGTTTGCTGGAGTTAAGGAGTTTGATATCGATAATTCTGAATATTTAATGCCCTTCTACCCTGTTTTTCCATCTTGGATGGCAACTTTTGGAGAAATGTTTGGTAGTGATAATAGGGTGTATGCTTTAACTATGTTTAGTATTCTCTCTATTGTTGGTATGTATCTGTTTAGTTATGAGATATCAGGGAAGAATAAGAGGGTAGGGTTATTAGCATCTTTCTTGTTAGCTATTAATCCATTGCATGTTTATTTTTCTAGAGTACCTCTTACTGAGATTGTTTCTTTAACTTTCTTTTTATTTTCATTTTACTATCTGATGAGGTTCTATAGAAATTGGGGAAAAAGAAAAAGAGACATATTATCGCTAGTTCTATCTTTAGTAACGATTAATGCTTTGTTTTATACGAGGATGAATGCAATATTCTTTATCCCAATTATCGTATTGATTCCTATAAGCTATTATCTTTTTAAGAAGGATAAACTTCTTTTAAAACATCTAACAGGTTATTCAACAATATGGATTTTGACCATGATGTTATCCTTTTTATATTATAAGATTTTTATTCCAAACCTATTTAATCTTGTTGTTGGGAAAAGACTCCTGAGCTATTTTGATTCTTACATTATTCAGGTTAGTTTTGTT
>Ga0255374_10001_pt1 | contig 74588 bp, 66 predicted proteins | sample ANMaggSeSYBR01H4_FD_182088 | JGI IMG/M metagenome (GOLD analysis project Ga0255374, IMG submission 182088) | Sediment cell enrichment communities from methane seep in Santa Monica Basin, California, United Staets - ANME aggregate JGI... | ecosystem: Environmental > Aquatic > Marine > Cold seeps >... | reverse complement strand
TAACATCATTCATAAAATCTTTTTCATCTTTCTTCTTAACCTTCTTCTTCTTCAGCTTATTAATCCCTGGATTACTAAACTGACTAAACGCACCTACAATATTATCCAAATGCATCTTAGCTAATTCTTTACTCGGAGCACTAGCTACAATACGGATATCTGTAAGAAAACCAACCTTAGATATCTTCTTACTAATATCCTGCATCTTCTCCTGAGACACCTCTATACGCTTCTTCTCAGGATCCGCATTATTAGACTCCACCTTACTCACAAACTTCTCACCATTCTTTCTCCACTTACTACCTGCAGGAGACATCACTATCTGAATCATTGCACCCTCTCCATCTGACATCTTACTCATAGTGCTTAGGATATTTGAAAGAGGATCACCTTGAAAATCTTCAGCAACTCTAATAGGGCAATAGTTGTCCTCCTCTAACTCCAACCTTGTATATTCTACATGCGTATTTTCATCAAATATATTGTAATCATTCACCTGCTTAACATCAGCATCTTGATATGATCCTAATATCTGCTTTTCTACTAACTCAGATAAATTCTTAGGACAGTGTACATAGAAACGTAACTCTCCGGGTACAGCCATTATCTCAAAACTAATAGCATTGTTTACAGTAAAGTTCTCGGCTAAACCTTTCCCCCTACCCCCTATACTTGCTAAATTAGCAAACATCTTCTCAGCCTCCCCTATCTCTATCTCATTCACTCTAGGGACTCTTACTTCATAGAGTGTCCACTTCTTAGCTTTTTCATCTCTATCTTTCTTCTCAAGTTTCTTCTTAAGAACAAAGAAGAGAGCTATTAACATACCAAGGAACAGAAATACAAAGATTATCCATCCCCATGGAATATTTATATCATTAACATTGTAAGAATCTCTGGAATACTCAGTCTGTACACCTGGTAAAACAACATCAGAAGAAGGCGTAGGTCCCACCTGTGCAATTATTTCATCTTTAAGAAAATATTCTATACTCATATTGAGTACAGTTTAGCATAGAAAATGGAAGTTGAGAATTTTATTTATACAAGACTAATTATTACAAAAGGAATAACCAAATGGTACTGCTCCTTCTGATTTCTCCTTTACTAACCCAGAAAATGTTGTCTCTGTTACAGGGTCGTCGAGATCCTTCTGAGAAACTAAAGTCTCACTTACTGGTATATTTGCTTGAGCAATAGCACTAGCACCACTTGCAATCTTTGGAGTTTGCGTATTCTCACCTACTTCAGCAGTTTTAGTAGGAACTACTCCTACACCCTCTAAACTTGAAGGTACTTCTACTTGAATAGGCTCTTGATTTGTTTCTATTGTATTTGGATCCATAGGAGCAGTCATCCTATTTAAATTACTCATAACCTATAACATTATACCATATACTTTCTCTTCACTCTAGCCATATCCCTCTTTACATCCCTATCCTTCTCTACATTCTTCTTCTCATGTTTCCTCTTACCCTTCCCCAATCCTACTTGAACCTTAATAAGATTTCTAGTGGTATATACACTAACCGGTATTAAAGCTAACCTTCCCTGCTTAAGCTTGACCTCCAACTGATCTATTTCCCTTCTCTTCACAAGCAACCGTCTACTCCTAGCACTATCATAGTCAGGATTACCATCATACTTATACCTAGCAATATCTGCATTGACTAGCCATAATTGGTTATCAATAATCTTAACGTAAGCATCAGAAAGATTGCACCTACCGCCCCTGATAGACTTAACCTCTGCGCCAGTCAACACAATACCAGCCTCAAAGGTGTCCTTAATCTCATAATTGAAATATGCTTTCTTATTAGTAATTTTCATACACGATTATACTACAAACCCATTCTCCATACATTATTACCATCAAGAATATACATATACTCCTCACTCCTGTCGATAACAATATCCTTCACATCACTCCACATATCTTCATCTGGACCCCTATACACATACTGATTAAGAAGAACTAACTGATCAGGATGCAATTTATCATTATATGAGTCTCTCGGCTTTTCAAACCTTAAAATCCTCCTATTCGTACTATCAAACACATACAAACCAAATTCCTGATTTACAGTAGTATCACCACAACACAAATCCCCAAGTTCTCCCTCTACACCAAGTATCTCAACTGGTCTAGGATCACCCGCAGTATATCTCAATATTCCACTATTCCCAGACGCAAGGGCATAGATACTGAAATCTGCAAAAAAATCAGTAGTACCTACAAGCCCAGAATCCTCTACGGACTTTACAGTACTACTACTATACCCAGAACCATAGTTGACACTCTTTGATATCTTCCCATTCACATTATCAAGATAGTAGAGGTTATCACCATAGACACCAAACTCAGCAACCATATCTATCTTAATATTCCCAATACCAGCCCCTATTATCCTCCTAAAAGACCTCCAGCCAGAATCCTGCTTAGAAGCCTTCACTACGCCAGACTGTGCATCAAAAATATAGATACTGGAATCCTCCCCAATGTCTACAAACATAGGCTCTTTTAAAAGCCCTTCATCATCTACTAGCTTCTCTTTCTTCTTTTCGAAAATTGATACACGATATACTTCACCTCTCCCCTTATCAGTAACTATCAATATCTCATTACCCGAATCATCGAGGATATATTTTATATCCATAAATTCAGAATTGTCCTCAAAAAAGCCAACCAAAGACTCTGGTGTAACTTCCACCCTCTTATACAAACTGTCCTCTACTCCCAAGGCTTCTTCCTCAAGGGTATGTAATCTGTCAATATATTCCTGATCTATACCATCAGGGACTTCAGAAAGAAGAGTGTTCACAGAGAACAGTATTACCTCAGCACCATCCCTATCTGTACTCAACTTCTCTTTAGCAATATCCAACTTACTCTCAGCCTCTTCAAACTTCTCTTCTGCTAAAACATGCAAATCTCTTAATTCTTTCTGTTTCCTTGTATATTGATAACCTCCTACTAGAAGTATGACAGCGAAGGTTGCCAATATCACTATCTTAAACCTTTTAATCTTCACATTCTTAACCTTGTACCCATCTATCCTCATATTAATTCTCTTACCGCTTCTCAGCCTCTTTTCAGAGACCTTTGCAGTATACTTCTTAAACCACGTCTTGTTACCAAACTTCTTAACTACCAATATATTTACCTTAGAAAAGGACTTCTTAAAGATTCCCACAATATCACTACACTTCTTACTAAGAAAACTGTATCCCTTTTGGAATAGGGTAATAGCTTTTGTAATATATTTCTTAACCCCAATCTTCTTTACTTCAGGCTTAATCTCCTTAGGTAAAATTACAGGAGAAACACTCTCTACACTCTTAGGGGTATTCTCTTTCACTACTGGTTCAGATTCTATCTTTATATCTCCCTCTGTATGAAGACACAACATTCCTTGGTCTGGAAGAAGAGTCTTACCCAACAAGTTTAATCCTTTCAATATCTCCCCTTTATCACCCTTCCCTACCAATACATGCATATTTTCAGTAAGTAGAGACGATGTAGATACTACAACAAGGTCTTCGCTGTCTATAGAGAAGCCAGCTGTCTGAGCACTACTCTTTTCTAAAACATCTATAATATTTACAATCTTTCCACCCTTGTAAACAAATATCTCGTTCTCCCCAAGGTTGGCAATATATACCCCTTCTTTGGTAGGAGCTATGATGACAAGACTAATATCTATCCCCCTCTGTTCCAAGCTCTTACTGTTACGCATCAATTCTTTTAATCTTCGTGTAAATTCTACAGTTGCTGCTTTAAGTGACTCTGAAATAGATTTTGTACTAGAGTACATATAGCCTTCAACTACACCGTCCCAAGCCATATGGGCAACTCTCTCTGCTGGGAAATCTTGTTCACTTGATATCTCTAAAAGAGCATATAGTTCTCCCTCTTTTATAGATTTAACCCCTGAAGTCTTTACATATCTAAATACTCCAACAAAGGAGTTTCCTTTCTCACTATTCCTAATATATTTTACTGAAGTAACTGACATACAACTACTTTAGAGTAGAATTAATATGAATGCTAATATCCCACCTCCTATAGATACAAAGATATTCAGCATTATCATTTGTTTTGTAATATCATTCTTAGCAACATGGAGAGTATCTCTAAGTACTCTAACCTTAAGGATGAGCATAAAGGCGTAGAAGATAATGGCAAAGAGTAAAATCCCTACAAAGAGTTTCATTGCCCCATCAGCGAATGAAAAACCTGGGTTAAAGTCAGTGTACATACTTGTATATTCAATATCCATATTTCCTCCTTACAACTTCCCCTTGTGGGTAAGTTCTACTAAATTATCGATAACATCCTGAACATCTCTTGGGCAAGGTACAAAGGTAAGCGTCAGGTCAACTCCTTCTCCTGCAGTATCTATATACATATTTCCAAGATCAAGCATTGAGCTAAGTGGTCCTACACTGTCATGGCTAACATCTTGAACTTTTCTCCAGAGGATTTCTATATAGTCGTGCTGAAATACGTTTGCAACCGTTAAAGCAACAATTTTCTTATCCGTGATTATAGAAACATTGTAGTACCACTGCATAAAGGCTGTCACCAAGATGTTTGCAGATATCACTACAGACACAACAAAGAGTCCTAAATACAAAGTAGTACCACCGTAGGTATCAGAAATCTTGTGTGTAACAAGAAGCAGAACTAATGGTACTATTAAAACAATTAGGGCTAGGAGTACGTGAGCAAGGTATGCAATCCAGTGTCTTCGAACAACAAGTATAACTTCTTCATCTTGAGCTTTTCTTGCAAACCCAACATTCTTAGGAAAAAGCTTTAAGGTTCTATCTTCCTCTTTTCCATTTGCAAGATTATTTATAAAGGTAAATTCCTTATTCCTAAACTTCTTTGGTATGCTTGTTTTCTGTGCCATAGTATATATTAAGATATCACAGAACTAGCTTCAGGACAAGGAATTAAGGGGTACTAATATGCACTTTAAAAGCCTTCGTGGCCTCCTATTCTCTAATTCTTCTCAACATTGACATGCACAAACCCACTCTGAGGAATTCTTAGATGACCAGGGGCTCTCATATTGTAAATTGTTTTGAAATCATTACCACTCATAGAGAATGATCCTGCGTTAGTGTAGAAAGTTACATTGCTTGTAGATCCATTACTGCTAGTTGAAACAGAGGTAGATACAGATGTAACAGGTTTAGCAGCTAAGTTTCTTAATTCAGAATGAGAGTAAGGGTTGGCACCTGATGGAGGATTTCCTCTTAAACGACAAGGATCGTTGATCGTGATAGGGACGATTCTACTATCACTCCTATTATGCGCAACCCATACCTGATACGCATTGATAATGTCTGACATTTCTGCCTGAGTTAACCAAGGATTACGGTAACAACTATCCCAATTTACAGAATTACCATAGGTATATGAATACCTATACCATGTCTTGTAAAACCAAGATACTCCAGAAATACTGTCATATGCATTAGCCATCCAATCACCATTCCCATTCCCAGTAGTAGTATCCCAACCAGATGTATTACTCCACCCACCATGTACAGCTGCATATTGAGTAGACGAAGGCCTTCCAGCAGAGTCAGTAAGTATCACTCCCCTTGTTGCCTCTACAGCATCTGCCCAAGCTCCAGTTTTCTTAGTTGTACCTACAACTTGGCAATATTCATTCGTACATATTGACCTATCTCCATTCCCTGTGTAATTAACAGCGTAGGTTCTTGCAGCAATAACTTGGGCCTTAAGTGCTTCCAAAGGGAAATATTCTGGCATTTCACCAAGCCTTAAGAGATAATCATCCTCAAAGTTTAGTGTTCCATATGTTGTTGTTGAAATATTGGTCATAATGTTCTCTGGGCTACTGTGTATTAACACTGTACCTGTTCGAAGAGTCTTGCCAGGATAGTATTGATTCAGTAACTGAGTATAACTCTGCCCTGCATCTGCTCTAGCTCTTGCCCCCCACTGACTCATACCATTCCTGTGTGTATATGCACCAACAGAGAACACTGCGAAAGTATTGCTAGGAGCATTGGCCCTAAACCCAGCCAAAGAACCATTAACATCCGAACTACTAGCAGGTACCGAATTACTATTCACATTTGTACCACCCTGCCTTACTATCAACAACTGATACTGCAAGTCAGACAGCTCTGCCTTAAGACCATTCACTGTCCTACTCACCAAATCCCTACTATTGTACTTCTCATTCAACTCACTCTGTAACTTGTTCTTCTCTGCCATCAAAAGATCGTAAGAATCATCCAGCTCTCCCCTCTGCTCATCTAACTCCTTCTTCTCGTCCTCTAACTCCTGTTTAAGATTATTCAAACTCTCAAACTCTCCAGTAATCCCTGCAATCTCATCCTTAAGTACAGATATTGCAGTCCTTTTTATGTAATACGATTGCATTACATCCTCTATACGACCACTTGAGAAAAGGAAATCTACAGAACTAACCCTACTCTCCATGTATAGTTGACTAGATATCGAAGAAAGAGAACCCTTCTTCTCAAGCAGGATTTTTTCCTTAGCCTCTATCTCCTCCAACTTCTCATCTATCTCTTCGTCCTTAGTATCTATCTCTTCTTGCATATCACTAATCTCACTATTAAGAAGGTCAATCTTTTGAGTAACCGAGTAATTGCTATTGGAAATTTCAGAAATCCTAGCCTCAATACTTTCCAAAAGAGACTCGTTCTCCTCTAACTCATCCTGTGTATCCCCTATCTCATCCTCTAAGTCATCTTCAGCACCAGAGTAGACAAAACTATATTGCGAAAAGAAAAAGAAGGAAAGGATTATTAAAAAGAAAGATAGTTGTAATATTGGCAGTTTTCTCATTACACAATTATCCTACATTCCCACTATGTAATCAACTAGACCTTGAATCAACAAACCAACGAGAAGAAGAAGTACCAAACCAATGATGGCCCAAGTAAGAGTCGCTTGTGCTTGTTTTATTTTCTCAGGATCTCCTGCAGAAGACATCCACTTATACCCACCAAGGATTACCATGAGGACGGCAAGTAGTATACCAAGAGGAACAAGACTGTCAATAAGACTATCAAAGTTATCAAACAGATCCGCTAACTTCGGTGGAGAGTAGGTAGAGGAACTCATGTCCTCTCTCTCCCAGGGTTGCAATAGTTCATTCGGCCGAGCCGATGGAGCTGACGGAGTCGGTGGAGATGTTGTACTGGCAATAATAGCGTTAAACTTCATCTTATATTCCAATATTTAATTGATCTACTACAAACTTCACCAAAAGCGGAGCAACAAACACTATTACCAAACCAATCAATGCAAACATTAAAGACTTAGTTGCACTCTGTATCTTGTCCTCATCACCCATTGCAAAGATATATTTGAAACCAGAAATGATTAGAGCCACAACAGCAAGTAATACAGACAAACCTATTGCATAATTCAAAACATATTGAATAAAGGCTTCAAGGTTCTCATACGTTGTTGGATTAGTAACAATACTAAAGTCCATATAACTCCTTTCCTATTCTGCTACCCCTTGTCCAAGAATATCTGATAATACAAAGGTTACTAACATCGCTGCTACAAAACAGATTACCAAACCAATGATTGCAAATGTTAATGACTTTGTTGCTTTCTCAACCTTGGCTTCGTCACCACCAGCGGTAATGTACATATAACCAGAAGCGATTAGAATTGCTACACATGCTACAGCTGCAGTACCTACTGCAAAGTTAAGACCATCCTTAACAAATTCCCCAAGAGTCCCACTTACTGTATCAATCTCAACAATATCAACCAACTGTGCAGATACTGTACTAAGTGCTAGAACTGGATATGTTGCTAATGTTGCTAATATCTTTTTCATAAATAGATAATTATAAATAATTTATATAGTATAGATTTTATCAAACATAACTAATTATATCAATATCTAACCTGTATAACCAACAAACTCCAATAACCATTTGACCACCATTCCTGCAATCCAGACTACCACTAAACCAACCACAGCACCCGTTAAAGTCCTCTGCCCCTGCTCTGCCTTCTCTGGATCCCCTGCAGAAAAAATAAAGGTATAACCACCAACAATAATCATTGCAACTGCCACTACAGAACCCAAACCTATTAAAACATTAATCAAAGAAGTGGCATCATCAAAAACATCTTTGATAGACAACCACTTACCATCAATAGGGACATCTACATTAACACCACCAATGATGACAAAAAGCCTCTTATTTAAATACTTTGTTATTTTCTTCCTCATACCTATGTCCCACTAATATTAAGATCAAAAACATTGGAGATTAGAAGTAGTATTGCTACTGAAAGAAGTATAAATACTAAACCAACCACAGCATTCGTAATCATCTCCTTCGCATCATTAAGCTTCTCTGGATTACCCTGACTTGTAATCATCTTAAGACTAGCCCCTACTATTAAAAGGATAGCCACAATCCCTGCCAAAGGCATCGCTATCTTTACAATTGTTCCTACGATATCACCGACACCACTCTGCCCTTCTAATTCAGTAACCTGATTGAGAGTATCAGACAGTGTACTAGCATATACTTTTGTAATTATTCTATTCATATCTCGTATTATACACAATCTTCAAGATTAACTAAACCGTAGAGTTATCACAAACCATTTTCAGTTAAGAAAGATGTATAGTGCAAAAGTACAAGCAAGAAGTGCTAAACCAATTGCACTCATTACCAATATTCTTACTAACTTATCCGCTCGAGGCTTTTCTTCTTTCATCTTTTTAATATATATATTAGATACTTACTTGGCTAACTTCTTCATCATCTTAATTTCCTCTTCCATTGTATCATTAGTTTTGAGTGCAGGAGTTTCTAGTATGAATGGGATATTCTTAAACTCTTTCCTATGTAAAATCTTTTTTACAGTTTTAATCCCCAACTCCCCCTCCCCTAGATTTGCATGCCTATCTTTGTTCGATGAGAGTTTGGTCAAGGAGTCGTTAAGGTGTATTGCCTTAACATTTGACATTCCCAATTCTCTATCCATATCCTCGATTACACTGTCCATTTCATTCACCCAATCATATCCTGCTACATATGTGTGTTGTGTGTCCATTACAAAACCCACTCTTTTCTTGTCTTCTACACCTTCTCTCATTAGTTTTAATTCTGTAAAGCTTCTACCCAGATTCTTACCCGTTCCCGCTGTTGTCTCTATCAGTAGCTTCTGTTTACCTTCTACCTTTTCCAACACCCAGTTCATACCGTAAGAGATTCTTTCAATGCTGTCTTCGTATGAGAGTTCTTTTTGGGATCCTGGATGGAAGCATACTCCCAATATTTCACAATCAATATTGTTTTTCTCAATTAGTTCCCCTACTCTTTCTGCGAAGTCTAGGTATATGACTAATCCCATCTTACTAAGGTGGAAGAGTTTCTTGTCTTTTCTAGCTAAATTGGTTAGATATATTCCATGTAGTAATATTTTCTTTAGATTGGATGTTTTGAGTTGTTCTACAAACTTTTCAATGTTTTCTTGGGGTATTAGTTTAATAGCCCATCTCATTGGTGGTGTAGGCATCATTTGTATTGTATTGATGTTGTACTTGTCAGCAGTTTTAATTGCATTTTCTATTCCTCCTGCTGTTGATACGTGTGCTCCTAGATACATACCTTTATTTTAGCTTTGATGCATAGAAAATACAAATTGGATAATTAACAAACGTTTGATATAATACAGACGTATGGAGAGGTGCCTGAGTGGTCGAAAGGAACTCACTGCTAACGAGTCATAGGTGTTACAGCCTATCGCGGGTTCGAATCCCGCCCTCTCCGCCAACAATTACTTCCTTATCTTGCCTACCCGCCTCTTCAAAGAACCCGCTACTGCTCTATATTTCTTAATAATTATTGATCCCCCAGATGTTAAATCTACAACACCCGCTAGAACAATAGTAGAATCTAAAGCCCCCTTTATTGTTTTATAATTATCAATCTTATACTCAACCTCTTTTAACAATGTCATCTCTTTCCTCTCCAGTAGGTTACGATCCTCGTCATATGCACGAATCTCTATTATATTCTCCCCTGGTTGAAGATGTTTACCTATCTTACTAATTGAGAAACTCATCTCCCAATCTTCCGTATTTGCATAAACAGACGCTATTGTGTGGTCTTCAAGCTTAGCAATTATCCACACCTTCTCAAACGCAAGGCCCTTTAACTGCATCGTATCTCCATCTTCAATATCTATCTCAGCGATATATATATCAAAAACCTCCTCATATTCTTCTAAGGTGGTATCCACTACCTCCTCTTCGTCTTCATCCTCGTCATCACCTGATTGTGTGCTTGGAGGAACATAAGTGTCATCGTCATCATCATCTGGATCATCAGCAGTACCTGTACTGTAAACAAGTTCTATAGAATCTATCTCAACCTGTTGCGTATTATCCGATGTAAGAAACGCTCTGAAGTAGAAATCTCCAGTACCTACCGAACTATGGAATGTTGAAAGGTTGGAAGATATCTCACTAGCCGTACTTGCCTCAGAAGGGGATCCTTGTCCTGTCTCTTTACTCCATTGAAAACCATTCCAGTAGTACCACTCTATACTATCCTTAGATATCTGATATCCTACCTCTCCCTCATTGTTCGCACCCAATACTTCTGTAAAGGATATAAGTTCCGCATATGCTGGACCTGCATTGTTTGAGACTTCAGGGCTAGATGTCGAGTAATGATCTGGACCTATTGTTACATTCTTTAGTTCTGGTGTGTAAGAAGAATTGTCTGTTTCAAAATATGCTTTGTATTGGAAATATCTATTATCCGAGACATTCGTTAGATTAAAACTTGGTGTACCAAGAGTTGGATTGGATAATTCGTCGTAGTAGTCTCCTGTCGTACCATCAGGTCCAACAAAATCCCCTACCAAAGGGTCTGCGTCCCCACTTCGCACCTGAAGTTTAAGTCTTACTGCTCCCCTTTTGTAAATATTCAGTATCTCAGTTGCGGATAGACTTCTGTTCCAAACTGCTACCTCGTCTAATGTTCCATAAAAGGTGGTACTCGCTACATTAGCATACCATCTACCGAGAACTGTATCTATCTCAAGAGGATATAGGGTCATACCTGTTTGAGTGTCGGTTTGTTGTATACCGTTGACATAGATATACATCGTCCCATTGTCTACAACTCCTACTACATGATACCAAGTTCCTGTAACTGCTGGATCATTTGAAAATACTGTCCAGTACGAAGGATTGTTTTGACCTACAAAAAAGGTCCATCTCTGATCTGTCCATTTCCCCAATGTAGTACCTCTTCTATTACCAGTCGAATTACTTCCACCATACATTCCTTGATAGCTACCCAAGCTATCTAACTTAACCCAAGAAGACACTGTTATATCCCCTCCAATTTGTAGACTACTACCACTCCCACAACTAATAACATCATTACCGTCGAAACCAATAGCTCCTCCCAATTTCCCTGATTGGGAGTACAATGCTCCATTGTAAGTCCCACTATTCCCCTGTCCACTTGAATCCACTATCGTTCCACTTGCTTCATTCATATGCATTAAGAGTACATTACCACTCATATTTGCATTGCCTGTACTGTATGCTGTCTCTGTCTGAGCATTACTAGGAAGCTCTTTGTATATCGGTCGCTGTGGAATCCAAGACATATTACCCCATTCAGTACTACTATCCACATCAAATATTCTTGATACAAAATTTCCACTACCACTTGTCTGTCCAGCAGATGTTAACTCTACCCACTCACTCCCACTAGCCCACTGAGTATCAGAATGTGTCCCTGCTCCAAACCCGCTCTGTGTGTCATCAGAATCTATCTGATCAGATGGTATTAACTTTGTAACTCCACTAGATATTTCTGTAATCGTATCGTCTGACAATGTGTATTTAGACGAATCCGAGAAATCCCATTTCACTATTCCACTTTCTACGCCCAATATTGTTCCATCTACCTCCAGTATGGAATAACTCTTTTCTTCTCCAAATACAGGTAGAAGAAATCTAAAGAGTAGAAGTATCACAAGGAAACTTGTCAACAGGATAGGTAAAAGGAATATGTTCCTCTTCAAGTTTTGTATTTTTGGTTTTAAGCTCTTAATTCTTTCTATCATCTTGTTTTCAATCTCTCTATACAAAAAGGTAACTCTTATAGTTTCCCATTATATCCATTTTTATTGGATTTGACTATTTCTTTTTTACACGCCGTTTTGGAAATTTAAAACCTTTCTTATAATTCCTAACAAGAAATGCCCCTCCAGATGCCATATCAACACTTCCTATAAATATAAGGGATATATCTAGACTGTCCTTTATCGTTTGGTAATGGTCAATTTTATAATCCTCTTCTCCAAGTATTGTCACTTCTTTACTATCTAATAGATTCCTTTCCTCGTCGTATGCGTTTATTTCAATTATATTCTCCCCAGGTTCTAGATTCTTCTTTATATTATCAATTGAGAAGTTCATCTCCCACTCCTTTGTATCTACAAAAGTCGCCATTATTGTCTCACCCTTGTATTTTGCCACAATCCACACTTCCTCGTATGCAAGACCTTTAAGTTGAATTTCTCCGTTATCATCCGAATTCAATAGTGCCATATATATTTCAAACTTATCTTCTTCTACTTCTGGAGTAGTTTCTTCCACTTCCTCCTTTTTGTCCGACGTTGTTTTTTGAGTAACATAGACAATCTTTGTATCATCAGACTCCTCCTCTTCCTCCTCATCATCATCTGGTGGAGGATCAGCAGTACCTGTACTGTAATTTAGTTCTATAGAATCTATCTCAACTTGTTGTGTACTATCCGATGTAAGAAATGCCCTAAAGTAGAAATCTCCAATACCAACTGAACTCTGAAAAGTTGAAAGGTTGGATGATATATTACTAGCTGTACTTGCCTCAGAAGGAGCACCCTGCCCTGTTTCTTTACTCCACTGGGTACCATCCCAGTAGTACCAATCTACATTGTCATTAGATATTTGATATCTTACTACTCCCTCATTGTTCGTACCCAAAACTTCTGCAAAGGATGTTAACTGAGTATATGCTGTTCCTGTATTGTTCGAAACTGTAGGACTAGAGGGGGTGTAATGGTCTGGCCCTATTGTCACATTCTTTAGTTCTGGTGTGTAAGAAGCGTTGTCTGTTTCAAAATATGCTTTGTACTGAAAGTATCTATTATCTGAGACATTAGTTAGATTAAAACTTGGTGTACCAAGAGTTGTATTGGATAATTCTTCGTAGTAGTTTCCTGTCGTACCATCAGGTCCAACAAAATCTCCCGTAAGAGGGTCTGTATCTCCACTTCTTACCTGCAGCTTGAGCCTTACTGCTCCTCTTTTGTAAATATCAAGTACTTCAGTTGGAGAAAGATTTCTGCTCCATATTCCCGTTTCATCTATTACCCCACCGAATAGGTATCCATTTCCAAAACCAGATGACCCTATCTTCGTATTTGCCACCTTGTTGTTAAAGGCCGCAGAGGATAGTGGGTATGTATTTACTTCAACCCCATCTACATATACTCTTGCTGTTGTACCATCCCAAGAGTTTACAACATGATACCAAGTACCAATTTGAGCATTTATCCCAGTAGCTCCTGCCATATATCCTGGTCCTGAACCAGCTCCAATTGTAGCTACAATTTGGTGAGAACCTGATTCTAATCCGATAAAGAAAACAGAAGAACCAACAGAAGTCCCGTCATTTCTATGGAGCATAGTTATCCAAGCTCCTGGGAAAGAGGTTGCTTTCCACCATGAACTAATAGTCATAGATGTGTAATCTCCATCTGCTGTATTTCCACAATCAACATAGTCATCTGTCCCATCGAAACCAATAGCACCTCCCAATTTCCCTGCTTGAGAGTATAGAATCCCATTGTAAGTCCCATTGTTCCCTTGTCCACTTGAGTCTACTATTGCTCCACTTGATTCGTTCATATGCGTCAGAAGAATATTTCCACTCATATTTGCATTACCTGTACTGTATACTGTCTCTGTTTGGGCATTACTTGGTAGCTCTTTGTACATAGGTCGCTGTGGGACCCAAGACATACTCTCCCAACTTGCACTACCTCCCACATCAAATATTCGTGACACAAAATCTCCACTACCATTGGTCTGCCCAGTAGCTGTTAATTCTACCCACTCACTTCCACCGTTCCACTGAGTTTCAGAATTGGTACCTGCACCAAATCCACTTACTGTATTGTCCGAATCTGTTTGATCCTTTTGTATAAGTTTTACAATACCTCCCGATATTTCCGTCGCAATATTGTCAGAGAGTGTATATTCAGAAACCTCTGAGAAATTCCACTCCACTGTTCCACTTTGCACACCTAATATTGTCTTCTCCATATCCAATATTGAATACTGCATTTCCTTTCCAAGGACTGGAAGAAGAACTCTAACGATAGATACAACCACAAAAGAAACCGTCAATGCAATGACTAAGGGAAGTGTCTTTTTCTTTACAACCTTCTTTTTAACCCTTCTACTCTTAGCTTTTGTTTTCTTCACTTTTTTCGTCAATTCTCTAGTCAAAAGATTTTAACCTATATAATTATCCATTATACCCATTTCTGTTACATAATGTCGAAAGTTTTTCCCCCACACAAAAGATTTGATATACTTCTCTTGTGAATCCTCTAAAACATCTTAAAAAATATATAACCAAAAAAGAATACCTCCTGATAATGGTTGGAGGTTTTTTCGCACTAATTCTCGCCCACTCTGTAGAACTTCTCTTCCCAACTCTAGTGTCTCAAGTCCTTGATCAATATAATATTACACAAACAATAGATAGTAAATACTACCTCTATACATGCATCATACTTCTGATAGGTACGACATTCACATACCTAAGCACATACCTAAATGCACTCTTAGGGGAAAAGATAGGACAAGATCTTAAAAACAGACTCTTTAGAAAAGTCCTCAAACACAACTACTCCTACCTAGTACACAACAAGCCCTCCAAAATATTGACTGTAATCAACAGTGACACCATATACATCAAAAACACCTTCGCACAATCACTTGGGTTGATACTCTCTTCGATATTCTTACTAATAGGAAGTGTAGTATTGATGTTCTCTCTAAACTCCCAACTAGCGACAATAATTGTAATTGCAGTTCCTACTGTGATAATCATTCTACTACTACTCATCAAAGATAAATTCAAACTCTTTAAAGTTGTTCAAGAATTAAGAGATGCCCTCAACAAGATTACTAGTGAAAATATTAAAGCAACTATGCTTGTAAAAGTTTTTGTGTCTGAAAAAACAGAAATTAAGAAATTTAAAAAGGTAAACCAGAAAAACAAAGATATCGGATTAGAAATCAATCGCATTTTCTCCCTTGTAGTACCAATTGTAAATTCTCTGGCGATAATAGCTACAATGATAATAATATACTTCGGTGGAAAACAAATAATCTATGGTGATATGACAATAGGAGAAGTGACTGCATTCAATACCTACGTACAGCTCTTCACACTACCAATCCTAATGCTTGCTCTAATGACAGCAATGATAGGACAAGCAATAGCTTCTCTTAAACGTATAAATGAGATTCTGAGTGCTCCAGTAACCTTCAAAGATGGGAAATTAGCAGTAAAGAAACTTGAAACCTTCGAAGTAAAAGATCTCTCACTTAAAATTGAAGATACCGAGATATTAAAAGGTGTAAACTTTGAAATAAGGAGAGGAGAAAAGATTGGGATAGTCGGATTAACAGGATCTGGGAAAACAATGTTTCTAAAACACTTACTCCGAGCATTAGAACCAACCTCTGGAGAAATACTCCTAAACAAACATCCTCTGAGAGATTACAAGATTAAAGATGTTAGAAACATTACAGGATTTTCTTTCCAAGAGAACTTCCTTTTTAACTCCTCCGTCCTAGACAATATTAAGTTCGGGAGAAAAATACCAACAGAGAAAGTAATGCAAGTCGCACAAATAGCAGAGGTCGACAAGTTTGTAAAAGATATGCAAGACGGCTACAACAGTAATGTAGGAGAATTAGGGGGAAATCTCTCTGGTGGAGAGAAACAAAGGATAATGATAGCTAGAGCATTAGCAGGAGACCCTCAACTACTCGTACTAGATGACGCTACAAGCAGATTAGACATAGCTACTGAGGATAAGGTGTTTGAAAATATTAGAAAGAATCACAAAGACATCTCTATCATCCTCGTTGCCCAAAAGATCTCTTCTGTAAAAGATTGTGATCGTATATATATTTTCGATCAAGGGAAAATAACAGAATTTGGTACACACGAAGAATTACTTAAACACTCTGTTCTCTATCAAGAAATAGAGCTCTCACAAAAAAACTATGGATAAAGATTACAACCTAAACAAAGATGAAAAAGTGAATACAAAGAAAGGTCTCTCTCTAATAGTTCGTCATTTCAAACCATACCTCTACACACTAATCCTAATATCTTTCGCACTCCTCGCTTCCAACATTTTGGGTGTTGTTTTAATCCCTAAGCTTGTTCAAAGAGCAATAGATATAGATATTGCCAACAAGGATATTGATGGACTCTTAAATACTGTCACTATAGCACTCTTTGTCCTAATTTTCACAGCTATAGCTAACTATATAAGAGTAAGAACCACAGGAATCCTCTCTCAAAAGGTCCTTTTTAATATAAGAGCAGAAATATTTAAAAAGATTCAAGAGTTACCAACACAGTTTGTTTCAGATAATCAGACAGGGGACATAATACAAAGACTTACAGGGAATGTTGATGGTCTTAACAAGTTCTTCTCAGAAGGATTAGTTCGTCTCATGAACATAACTTTTATGATGATCACTGTGCTCGTAACAATCTTTCTCCTTGATTGGAGAATAGCTTTAATATCCTTACTTTCTACTACAACAGTATTTCTCTTCCTCCTCTTCCAAGGGAAATTCCTAGAAAAACCCATCAAACAAGCTTTAGATAAAGAAGGTATGGTAAGTGCTAAAGTACAAGAATCTTTAGACGGATTTCTCCCTATTCAATCAAGCAATCAACAAGGTAATTGGTCTAAACAGTTGGAAACTCTCACAAAGAGCTACTACAAAACCTCAAAGAGAGTTTCAGCTATATCCGCAAGTGCAGACACCTTTATCACAATGATGAGTATCCTTTCTGTTGGTACTACCCTCCTCTATTCTCTTCACCTCATGTCCGCAGGGATTGTCACTTTGGGTATGGTCGTCCTTTTTAATGCATACTCTCGACAGCTTTTTAGTGGCTTAAACAAAATCTCCTATATTTGGCAGAATATTAAAACGGGATTAGCCTCAGCTTCTAGATTGAGTGAGATCTTGGAATTAGAGAATAATATTTTTTCTCCCAAGAAGGCATACTCTCCAAAAGAAATTAAGGGAGAGATAGAGTTTAGGGATGTAGACTTTGGATACAACAGTAATGATGTTGTACTCAAGGATATCAACTTTGTAGCATATCCTGGCAAAACAATAGCTATTGTCGGTCCTACTGGCGGTGGTAAGACTACCTTCGTAAACCTCATTGCGCGACTCTATGATGTTAAGAGTGGAAAGATTTTAGTAGATGGTACAGATGTAAAGGATTGGGATTTAGATACTCTCAGAAAAGGTATTGGTTATCTAATTCAAGACACTTTTCTTTTTGAAGATAGTATATTGAATAACTTGAGGTATGATAATCCGAGGGTAACAGAACAGGAGGCTTTAGATATGTTTAAGTTCTTAGGTGTTTCCCCTTTTATAAAGTCTCTGTCAAAGGGTCTTCATACAAAGATAGGGAGTGATGGGGATGGTCTTAGTTCTGGACAGAGACAGATTATCGCATTAGCAAGAATTCTTCTTAGAGATCCTAAGATATTAGTTCTTGATGAGGCTACAGCTAGGATAGATACAAAGTCAGAGAAGTTGCTTCAGGTAGCTATAGAGAAGGCTATCGAGGGTAAGACTACTTTTGTAATTGCACATAGGTTGAGTACCATATTTAATGCAAATCACATCATATTGATAAAGGATAATACAATTTTGGAACAGGGTAATCATAAGCAGCTAATAGAACAGAAGGGTTTCTACTACGAGATGTATTCTAAGTTTGCGGGTGATTGAAGTTCGAGCTTATGCTTTAAAAGAGGATGTATCCTTGATGTACCAGAAATTGTACCCAATCGCTCCTCTCCTTTGTAAAAGTTTTTCAATTTCTACCGGCGTCCAATCATTATAATTATTCAAGATGCGATTAAGAATGACAAGATCTTTAGAGTCTGGCCTTCCACCCTTAAGAAATTCTCTCCCAAAAACCTTTATTGGGGATCTCCCCTCTTCAAGACAGATTGCTATGAACTTGTTTGTCGTAGAATTTATACCCCAATCCCCAACTTCTTTAAGATCGTCAATCTGATTCATTAGCTCCCTAGAATATTCCATATCCTCCTGCACAGTTTCCTGGGACAATTTACAAGCTTCCTTACAACTCTCTATGACTAAAGGCTCTACCATCTCTCCCTTCCCCTCAAGAAGAATGTACCCTAAAACTTCTAGTGGTGAAACTCCCTCGTCTTCACAATCTTCCAAAAACAACTCTACTTGATCTTCTACAGACACCTGTTCGTGTTCAATATCAATACCAAGGAGTTCCCTCGTTAACAGTTCCATTACTGTAACTTCCCCTGTTTCAACTGTAGCACCATACTTTTCTTTCTCTACCATTATTTTATTCTCTCATGAATTTAATTCTTCAATTACTTAGTGGAATATAATACTATAAGTCCCTTGTCTAGGTCAATTCCTCTATATATTGAAGTTAAAGCCCTTTTCTGTAAGAATATAGTATGTAAGATTTAAGTTTAGAGGGTAACTAATATGGAAAGAGAAATATTAAAAAAGAAGAAGGTTGTAAAAAAGAGAGAGAGTCTTAAAGGTCCTAAGCCTCAAGTAAAGAAGAAGGTCCCTAGTACAACCCCACCTCCCACCCCTACTCCTACCTATACTCCACCTCCACCTCCACAGAAGAGTAAGGGTACAAGTAAAGGATTGGTAGGTCTAGTAGCCTTTGTTGCTTTTTTGTGTATAGGCATTGCTGGATATATCATCTATACTGATTTCTTTGTTAAACCTCCTGAGGAAGTAGCGGTTGTTAAGGATGATGATTCTAAACCAGAGGTAGTGGTTGAGGACGAAGAGGAGGAGGAGGAAGAGGTAGTTGAGGATACTGATACAGAGTTTGAGGGAGAGGTGTTGTCTGCTACACTTCCTGTTGGTTGGACCATTATTGAATATTTTGATGGAGATGGTACTGAGTCTTTGCCAGATATGACAGAGTATTTTGGTTTAACTGCTTTTGATATTGTTAATCCGGATAGTGAGCAGGTGTTTACTGTACAGGCAGTGTCTGGTATTGGGTTTGCTGGTTGTCCTGAGTATGCACTATTTGATGATAATGGAGAGGCTTATATGGCTGAGCAGGAGAGTGCTAGTAATGATATGGGAGAGGTTCTTAATGTTGTAGATTATACAGATGAAGATTATGAAGAGTTTGAGTTTCTTAATACAACTTTTAGGAGGATTGGTAAGAAGTATTTCTATGATACACAGGAGGGGAATAACTATTTTGAACCACCTTGTGTAGATGGTTTGTTTACTTTAGAGGGTTTGTATTTTGAAGATGAGGATGGTTATACCTATGAGGCATACTTCTATGGCGCTACAGAGGTAAGTACAGAGATAGATTTATTGGTAGTAGATGTGATATTGGAGAGTATGGGGGTTGTGGATTAGGGGGTTCTAGCTGTGTCATAAAAGAAACAACTTGTCTTGTTTATATGATATAAATTGATTTTGATTTAGTAATGCAAGAAACTCAGAAACCTACAAGGGTTAAGAGCGATATTCCCGCAGCTATTATAATGGGCATTGTCCTCTTTGCAATTTTAATGTATTTTGCTTCACAAGTAGATAATGATACAAATACAGATACAGAAAGGGAAACAACAATCGTTCAAGAAGAAACTCTGCCTACTAACACAGATATTGAAGATCCTCTTGTTGAAGAAGAGATTCCCCCTAAATGGTTTGGTAAAACATACAAAATTGATAGTGTTGAGTTTGATGGTTTGTCGTACCAAAAAGCTAACCTATGGGAATCCTATGATGATAGAAGTTTGATAATCGCTGTTCCTAGACATTCAGATATAACCTTGTTAGGTTATAGAAAAGATCATGATTACTGCAAGATTGAATACAATGGAGAGGCGGGCTGGTGTTCTTGTGGTTGGATTTCGGGACTCCCAGCAGACATGACAGATTACTAGGAAAATTTGTAGGAGAATCTTCCTATTGTTATAGTCGTCAGATTTAACATCCTTTCTAGATTATTTTCAAAAAAACTAAGCCCTTTTTGATATTTCCGCAATAGTTTTGTATAAAACGTCATCTTTATTCGTAGAATCGAAACCCAAGTCCCACTCTATCTGCTTCATAAGTTCAACAATATAAGAATCTCTGTCAGCAAGAACATTAAGTATATTTGTATCCAATCTCATATCCCAGACATAATGATTCAGAAAAGAGATCTTTGGATCTCTCCATTGAAAGCTATTTTCCTGCGACACATCATAAAGCCTAACATCATTTGGAAGATCCAGCACAATCTTTCCACTAAGAACTCCAACATAGCCAATTTCGTTATATACTTTCTCAAGGTCTCCAAAAATCCCAATAAGTCGATGGAGAATCGAGAATAGCCTTACATTCATAATCTCGTCTTCTACACTAGCAATATCCTCAATCCAGTAGAAGACACCTGAAGCCTGCAGAACTAGATACCTGTAATGGCCACTATGTAAATCATACATATGCCCATGCAGTCCTCTTGGATATGGTTTAAAAGTATTAGAAATATCTAGAACATCATTCTCTCTTGCAATTCTAACTAACTCCTTCATAGATACAGTGTTCTGAATAGAAAAAAAAGGCTGCAAAGAAACTTCAAGATTTGCGGAATTGCTCCCTAAGGAATCATTGTTGTCACATTTTCCATTTTGACATTTTATTATCCTCTCCTTCTCTGCAAGCTCCAAAGCTTTTCCAAAGCTAGTTTTAACAAAATTAAGATTGTTTTCCCTATAAACCTCTGCCTTGTTGCTTTTCTCAAATAAAACCTTAGTATAATCAGGACTTGCCAAATCGATAAGCTTCGTGATGTTATGTGACCTAATATATATATTATTATCGTCATACACATAATAAGGAGTCGCATCTCCCTCAGAGATTCTTATAACAACAAAAACCTTTCCCTTCTCTAAAGGATCTGTAACATGGCAAGAATATGTTGGTAAGGGATCAACATTAGAGGCGCTCTGGTTTATACTTTCAATAATTTTCTTTTCATTCTTAACTCCTTCCCATTTAATGGGAACTCCAGTCTCTGAGTCTTCTTCTACACCAATAATAATATCTCCACCTCTTGTATTCGAGAACGCGGCAAAATGCTTTGCTAAACCTTTAGCGGAAGCCTCTTTTTTATAATCTAAGTTCACTCCCTCTGGATATTTCTCTTTACAAAAGTTAATAATATCTGAAGAGGTTATCTCTCTTATTTCTTTTCTTAAATAATTCATCTGTTATTTCTTAAATGGTTTACTTTATAATGAGGAAGGTATTTATCAATCTGGTGGAGACGATGGGAATTGAACCCATGTCCAAAAGCGTCATCAATAGTTATGTACAAAAATAGTTAATCTTGATTAGCAAAATATACCTAAAAGATTAACGAAAAAGTATATATGCTTAGAACTTAGTTTCTTACATACCCTCTTCTAAATTAAGAATATGTATATATCCTACAAACGACTGTTTATTAAAACCTGTATAGGTGCAAGTAATAAAAACACTAACCTAAACTAATAAGTTAGACTTATGCAAATTGGTAAGCATAAACAGGAGCTGCAAAAGCAGTTTTTACTGTATCAGCTACACCACTTACAAAAGCGTTCAAACGATTTGTTACACTTATCTGTGTTCAGTTAACGAGATGAACTCGATTTGAAACATACTGAATCTAAACTTCTGTCGAAAGCCTAGCGTCCCCATATTGATAAAGAGCTATGTATTATACCATTTATTATCTTTTTCCTCTACTAACCTCCCACAACCCAATACCTGTAGCTATGGAAAGATTAAGAGAATTAATACTCTCACTATGTGGAATAAACACACTCTGTCCGATATCTTTGTACTCCTCTCCTAACCCCTTACTCTCATTCCCTTGAATAATGCTATGCGGTTCTTTGAACTCTACCTCCCTAATATCCTTACTCCCATCTAACATAAAAGGATAATACGAATGATTCGGATATTCGGACATATACTCCTGAATGTCTTTGAAATACCTAAAATTCACTCTAAATAGCGCTCCCATCGCAGACCTCACTACTTTTGGATCAAAAACATCTGCACTATCCCCTATTAAAGCCAAATTCCTATACTCAAACCCTAGCATTGTCCTAATGACCGTACCTAAGTTCCCCATATTCCTAGGCTCTACAAGTACAAGATGATTCTCCTCTGAGTCTAAACTACACTCATACTTATCAAAAACACCCACAACATATGTATTCTCCTTAAAAGCTATTCTCTCTATAGCCCTATCTGCTACCTCTACTCGTACACCAAGCTCTCTACACAGCTCCTCAACCTCCCTTACGCCCTCTTCTCCACCATCCACTACACTTTTCCTCAGTATTTTAATAACAGAGCTCCTGTGATGTTTAAGAAGCTCTATAACTGGATATCTTCCAAATGCGTATGAATAGTTAAACTTTTTCTGGTATCTCTTTACTTTCATGATATCTACATATTACATGAAATTTTAAGATTTGAACACCCTTGGTTGTTATCTCCTATAGTTTCCTATTAGGGAGTACATAGTAATTACCCCTCCGCTTAGTGTTGGTATACCAGCGTTCTCGACTCCTTCTCCTAGTTATCCACACTCTCTCCTTAGATGTGGTTAATATTAAAAGGCCTTAAAATACAACTCCTTCTCTTCTCGCTTCTCTCTCTGTCTAGTATCTGTCGGTATAGGACTTCCCCTACTTCTCTTCTTAAAGATTTCCTCATATTCGGACTTTATATGTTTTGGGTAAGATCCCCTTAAATATTGCCCCCTTCTCTGGAGGTCTCCCTTCTCTTTTCTATATCTCTCCTACTGGAGTGTTTTTGATTAAAAATGGGAAATTAAGAACAAAGTATAAAAAACTTGTTCTCAAACCATTCCTATTAACTACATGTTGGGATAAATTACCCTATTTGGCGGAGAGAGAGGGATTCGAACCCCCGGTATGAAATAAATCATACAAAGCATTTCGAGTGCTTCCCATTCAACCACTCTGGCATCTCTCCAATGGATAATTATATATCTAAACCTTCTCTAACTCTATATACTCACCAAAATTCATCTTCTCTAACCTCCCCTGCTTCCTCACATCCTTGTACAATACAAACTCCTGTAGAAGAAGGAATATTGGTAACCTATCTTTCTCGTCTATAAGTAAGATTAGTGTACTAGGAAACCTTAACTCTGTGGTCACTATTAAAAAGTTCTGTTTCTTTCTTTTTGTGAAATAGAAGTCTGTAAACAAAAACCATTCATACAACCTATTACTATAATCTATACCCTTTGCTGTGATCTTGTGCTTAACTACCAGAGGTTTAGTAGTGCCAAGAACATAGATGAAGAAAAGGAGAGATATTAGTGCTGCCATTAGGAAAAACTTCCCTACTATCGCTAAGAAAAGGATCAATATTAAGGATGTCGCTACGATAATGGTGAAATCTTTACTGTCGAAAGCAAACTCGTACCTATCAGGCGCTTCCCACTCAAAAAGTTTAATATTTTGTACAACCTTTTTGGGAGCAGTACCCTCTATCTTAGCCTCTTTTTCTACAATCTTTCTTCTTTTCTCATCCTTTTGGTGTTTAACTGCTTTCTCTTTTAACTTCTTTAGTTTCTCTTCCTTTTTCTTTAGCGCCTTCTCTCCAGAGATTAGCTTTGTAATATATTCTAAATCCTTGTCTATTTTACTTGTCATAGTTCATCATATAACAAGAGCTATGAGTAGAACAAGGGTTAGTACTCCAAAACCGTAGTAAATATTTAGAATATGTAAGAAATTAAGAACCACAACCATTGTTAACCCTAATGATAAAACTCCCCCTATTTTCAGTGATTGGTATATGAGTTTTTTACTCACCCCCTTCTTTAGAAATGCTCTGCTTATGGAAATATATATGATAGAGGTTGTATTTATTAAAATGTTTGTTACAAAGAATATAAGGACTACAATGCTTTGCCAATTAAGTGCTCCACTAGCAAGGTATGGTGAGAATTGTGTGGTGTGGAACAAGTAATACAAAATAATTACGGAGAGCGCTACTAGAAAGCCTTGTCCTAGAAGAAATTTCATAAGTTCTGCGATATAGGATTATGAGTTATCACCCTACTATCCTATTCTCTATATATTAAATTAATTACTTTTTTACATATATGAATATCCTAATTATAGAGGAAAGTAAAACAATAGCCCAATTGATTAGTAAGTCTCTCTCTGCTCAAGGGTTTAATATAACATTAGATGATAGTGGGTTTACTAATGAAGTTTTTGTTAAAAAAGGTCTTTTTGAAATTGTTGTACTTAATACCAACTTACCTAAGGATCGTACAAAGAGAATTATAGAAAAGGTCAAGGCTTTGAATATTAATATTAAAATATTAGGAATATGTAGTCTTGGAGGATGGAAGGATAAGGTAAGCTTTTTAAAAGATGGTGGTGATGATGTAGTCTCCTACCCTTTCCCTATTCAAGAATTAGTTGCAAGAATCTGGTCATTACAAAGACGTCCTAGATCATATATTGATGAAAAACTCTATATTGGAGAATATCTATTGGATAAAGACAACCTTCTTGCGAGTAGTAGTGAAAAAGATGTAAAGCTTAGAAGAAAAGAATTTCAATTACTAGAATATCTCATTAAGAACAAGGATAGGACAGTAAGTAGGTGTGAATTACATGATCATGTATGGGATTACAGAGAGTACTTAGGTTCAAATACTGTGGATGTACATATAAAGAGGATACGAGAAAAGCTAGATAAGAGTCACTTAATAGAAACTATACATGGGCAGGGTTATAAGGTTGTCAATCGTAGAAGCTAGAGCATCATAGGCATAACCAAATGTATAAAGCTTTCATCATCCTTAACTTTAAACACTCCTGGTTTTACTGATTCAGAACATTCTAGAATGACTTCATCTTGTTCTAAGTGACTTAATACATCAGAGAGTAGTCTAGAGCTAAATGCTATCTTTACATCATCTCCAGTAATTTCTCCTTCAAATGTGCTCTTATTACTTCCTACATCAGATTGTGATGCAGACATTGTGATAGTACTTTCTTTACTCTTAATATCCAGTATTAACTTATTACCCAGTACTGTTCTTGCAATTATATTAGTAACCTTAAGCGAGTTAAGAAAGTCCACCCTATTCAATACACATTGAGTCTTAAATCCAGTAGGAATTATCTGTCTATACTCTGGGAAATCCCCATCTATTAGTCTGGATACTAAATCTACCTCACCTATTCTAAATATTAGTTGGTTTCTATCTTCTATAATGAAGATCTCCACACTCTCCTCGTCTTTTGCTACCTCAGAGATTATGAAGGATAGCTCTTGCATAGCTTTCACAGGAACTAACAAGGATCTATCATTATCACTATTCACATCTAAATCAATACTCTGCCTAGACAATCTTAAACCATCAGTTCCTACAAAGTTAATCTTAGATCCCTCTATTTCCATAAGTAATCCAGCAAGTACTGGTTTAATATCATCAGTAGCACAACTAAAAGCTACCCTATTAATAGCTTTAACTAAATCTCCTTGTCCAATCTTAAGGATAGCTTTCTCCTTCTTAACACTCGCAATCTCAGGGTAGTCATCCGTTGGTATTGTATGGAATTGGGCTGTATTGTTTAGAGTACTAACTACAAAATATTGTCCTTCAAGATTGATATCAACCTTTTCATTAGGTATAGAGTTTACAAATTCGGACAACTGCTTAGCAGGAACAGTAACACTACCCTCTGATTTAACATCAGCTCCTATCCAAGTACTCACTCCTATCTCCAAATCTGTAGCTGTCATAAACAACTTCCCTTTAGATGTAGTAAACTTGATATTATTAAGTATAGGTAGTCCTGGTTTACTACTAACCACCCTGCTTACAATATTGAGGTATTTTGAAAAGGTGTCTTGGTTACATGAAAATTGCATTTTATTATCATAAAGATATTAAATATAGGCAGTAGTATCTACTCCATTATATGATAATTAGGAAATAGTTGGTAGTAGTGAGCAGTGTTTTGTATTTAAGTGTTTTTTGTTCCTTCTTATTATTCTTTTATTTATATAATCAATACCTAATAATAATAAGGGGTATGGATATGTAGATATCTTTTTCTTTTTCATCACTAAACTCTTTGAAGGAAGCAAAAGTATTCATATTTATCTTGTGGGTATCTTATACGTAATTAATTATGCAGAAAGGAAAGAAAGCTTATCGTAAAAAGAAGTAATCATGTGGACAGAAAATGTGCTTAAATACGGATAAGTAAGGGGTATATGTGAATAAGTAGGAGAAGAAGAAAGGTCTTTGCAATACAAGAACGTTGTAGGAGGGGGATATCTTTAATGTGGGTAAGGAGTTAGTTATCAGAAGCTATCAGATACTTATCCATAGAGTTATACACACCTTTTTACTGACGTAGATGTCTTCTACAAGTATCTATTTTTTCTCTAAATCTATTATCTTCCTCCATTTTTTTCTCAATCTTAGCGCAGGCATGTAATACTGTAGTATGGTCTTTTCTATTCACTTCTCTAGCGACCTTTTCTAGAGGGAGCTCTAATTCAACACGTAGGATATACATAACTATTTGTCGAGAGAGAGCAATATATGCAGTTCTCTTACTCCCCTTTATCTCAGAAGGTTTGACATCAAAAACATTAGAAACGACATCAATAACTTTCTTTGGGGTAATCTTCTTTCTCTTACTGTCAAGATCTACCTGCAATATCTTTGCGGCCTCTTCGTAGGAAGGTAGCTCACCTAGTCTTGATAAAGAGAGAAGCTTATTCAAAGCACCTTCTAACTCTCTGACATTACTCTCAATGTTTTTGGATATTAAATCTAAATACTCATTTGGCATTTCTAAATTCTTTTCATCTACTATTTGTTGGAGTATAGCCATACGAGTTTCGTAATCAGGAGCTCCAATATCTGCTACCATACCACCTTCAAACCTAGACCTTAAACGATCAGTTAGATTCTTAATCTCACTAGGGGGTCTATCGGCAGCCAATATTATCTGTTTGTTAGACTGATACAAGGTATTGAATGTATGGAAAAGAGCCTCTTGAGTTTTAGGATATGTTTCAACAAATTGAATATCATCAATGATTAACAAGTCTACTTGCCTATATTTATCTCTAAACTCTTGATCTTTTTTAGACCGGATACTTGCAATGAGCTCATTGAGGAATTGTTCTATTGAAACATACACAACCTCTTTTTTATAATCGTTTTTAATAACTTCATTACCTATCGCTTGCATTAAATGAGTCTTTCCTACTCCAGTATTACCGTAAAAGAAGACAGGGTTGTAGAGAGAACCCAACTCTTCAACTACAGCTCTAGAGACTGCTTCTGCCAACCGATTATGTGAACCTACTACAAAATTCTCAAAGGTATATTTAGGATTAATCTGAGCTTTAAGTATAGACTTTTCTCTTAACTCTCTTTCATTTTCTAAATCAGAGAACAGGGTTTTAGAGCCTTTCTTTTCTTCAGTGACTATCTTTTTACTATCGAAATATTCATAATTCTTTTTTGTAAGATGGTGAGTATTACCCACTCTAGTCTTCACATTGATAGAGAGATCACATCCTGTGGATTGGTGTAAACAATCTTTGAGTGTTTGAAGGTATTCGTTAGTAATTGTTACTTTTTGAATATCGTTTGCACAAGAGAGTTCTACTATGCCGTTGGAAATGGCTGTAATATAGGTGTTGGAGAACCAAGCGTTGAAATTGTGATCGCTTATCTTAATCCTTAACAACTCTTTTACAGCTAACCACGTTTTGTCGGCATCTAATTTTCCCTGTTTTTTAAACTTTCTCATCTGATCAACAGGAATCTTTGGGACTGTCTTTATGTATTTTTCGAAATCAGCTTTCTCCATAAACAAAAGTTGTTTAACTAAAAATGAGGCAGTTTGGGCAGTCGATAGTCGATTGGGACTACTTCTTTATTATATACATATTTTCTGACTTGTGGATAGTTTTATAGAATATTATTAAATATCCTTATTTAAAAGCACAAAACGAGGTAATGTTTTTGTAAGATTTTTAAAACACCATATTTAAGTAGGAAAAATCCCCATTTGCCATATTTAATATATTCGGATATAATTGGACCGTTAAAATACATTGTTAAAGTTATGAAAAGAACATATCAACCAAAGAAAATTAAGAGAATTAGAAAGTTTGGATTTAGAGCTAGGAGAAAGACTGTAGGAGGAAGAAGAGTTTTGAAGAACAGGAGACGTAAGGGAAGAACACAGCTTTCTGCAAGTGAAGAGTTTAGGCTTTTAAGAAAACTTCCTAAAAAGACGCAGAGATAGTATATAATAGGGAATGCTACAAAAAAGATATAGATTGCCTGCAAGGCTTTTCAAACAGATTTATGATAAGGGTAAGAAATTTCGCAGTGATTGTGGGATGTTGGTTGCACTACCCTATTCGGGAGATATTACCCCTAAGTTTGGGTTTGTGGTGAGTAAAAAGGTTGGTAATGCTCCCAAAAGGCATAGGATGACTAGAGTTCTTAGAGCTATTGTTCATGAGTCAATTAAGGAACTTGAGTTAAATGATAATGGGTATGTGTATGAATTTGTTGCCTTTAAATTTTGTGATGACTACTCTACTCTTAAAGAGGAGTTTCAATCTTTACTTAAACAGTCGATGAATGATGAGGGAAATACTTCTTAAAATAATTAGAGTTTACCAAAAGACACTTTCTCTTGATCATGGGATGTTGGGAAAAATATTTCCTAACAGAAGGCATTGTAAGTTTACTCCTACCTGTTCACAATATTGTTATCATGCTGTTGAAAAGTATGGGATATTTAAAGGAGGAGCACTTGGTCTTAGGAGGGTAGTTAGGTGTAATCCTTGGGCAGAGACAGGTCAGTACGATCCTGTTTTATAATCTTTAGCCAAGAAGTTTAATTTAAGGTATAATCCAAGAGTTTATTTTGAAAGCAATCCTATGTTAGCAACTATATGGAATACAATTTTGACCTATCCTGTTCTCAACCTTATGGCAGTTCTTTACCATTTGTTGTGGGATAATCTAGGTTTAGCAATCATCGTTATCGCCTCTATTTCTCGTCTAGCACTAATCCCTCTTACAAAGAATCAGACAGAAATGACTAGGAAGATGGCTTCGCTTAAGCCAGAGCTGGATAAGCTACAGAAGAAGTATGCTAATAACTCGAAGAAATTAAGCGAAGAGCAGATGAAGTTGTATAAGAAGGAGGGATACAATCCTTTGGGTTGTGTTGGGAGTTTAGTTCCTCAACTAATTATTCTTTCCGTATTAATAGGTGTGATAAGAGCTGTGACTAGTGGCGAGGTAGAGGGTTTGTATGATTTTGTTCTTACTTGGGTAAGCAATGGTAGTGGAGAATTTGGTATCAATCCTGCCTTCTTAGGTTTGGATCTAACTCTAAGTTACAACGAATTGTCTGCTGAATTTGGGAGGTTTGCACCTAACGTATTGCCTTACTTGGGCCTTGCATTGGTTGTCGGTTTAGTGCAGTTTGTTGCTACTAAATTCACAACTATGATACAGAATCCAGACAAGGTTCAGAAGAAGAAAGGGAGCTTAGTAAAGGGTGGAGAGCCAAATGTTGCTGGTATGCAGGAGAGTATGCAGAGTTCTATGTTATTGATGTTTCCAATTATGACGATATTTATCACAGTTAGTGCACCTGCAGCTTTAGGATTGTATTGGATAGTCCAGTCGTTTATGTTAATAGTTCAATATTTTATCATCGATTTTGACAAAAGCAAGAAGGGGGTACAGAATGTGTTTACTATGTTTAGGGAGAAGTTGAGTAAGAAATAAAATTTTATTAATATATATTTATGAATAGTAAAGAGTTAACAAAGATTGTGGATAAAGAGATAGGGAAGTTTATCGATCTTTCAGGTGTGAATGCAACCTATGACTGTGATATTGAAGAGGTAGATGGCGTTACCAATATTAATGTTGCTTTTGAGGGGGATAATTTAGGGTATATGATAGGGAGTCATGGTAGGCATTTGGACTCTTTGCAATATATCTTACAGTTGTTAATAAGGAGAGTGATAAACGATGATGAGTTTTCTTTTAGGCTTACATTGGATGTTGCAGAGTATAGAAAGGAGAGGAATGAGACAATAGAAAAGATGGCTCTTGCAAAGGCAGATGATGCTAGGGTGTTGGGAGATTCTATAGATCTTGTTCCTATGAAGCCTTACGACAGAAGGGTTGTACATATGGTGTTGGAGAAGTTTGAGGATATTAAAACAGAGAGTCATGGAGAGGGAAGAGATAGGTATGTAAGGATAGTTCCTTCAGCAGAGATTGATATGGACATTATGGACAAAGCGAATTCAGAGGATAGCGAAGAGTAAGAGAGTTCTGTTACAATAGGGTATGAAATTTGTAGAGATATTCAAAAGGCATTGGTATTTAGCTATAACGGTTGTACTCATTGCTTCTATATTGCCTCTTCACTCTGAGAATTTATACAAGGTTTTAGTAATTGGTATTGTCATAATCCTGTGGTGTTTGTTAGGTGTTTTATTAAAGAAGTTTTCATTAGCTTCCCTATTAATTATCCTTTTAATACTTCCTTTTAACATTACCTACCAACTTCCCTACTCTATATATGGTATTACTTTATCAGAGCCTTTTGTGAATGGAGTGATTGTTAACTATCTTATTCCTACAATCACTATCCTAGATATTGGAGTTTTTCTTCTTTTGCTATCATTATTCTTTGAGAAGAGAGTTAGTTTAGAGTGGAAGGGGTTTTCTTTTCTAAAAATCTTTATACTTTTCATATTATATCTTTTAGTTCAAAACTTCGTAGTTGGAGAATTGGTTAGTGTTTTGAATTCCTTAAGGCTTCTTTTGTACGTTTTTACTTTCTACCAATTATCCTTAAATATTAAGAAATTACTAAATCAAAAAGTTTTAAGGTATGTTTTAGGGATTTCAATATTCTTAGTAGTAATTCAAGGGGTTGTTGCTTTAATCCAGTTTACTGGAGGAACTTCGCTGGGAATAGCTTTCTTAGGAGAGTCTCAGGTAGTTAGTGGTATGATGGGTTCCAGTTTTCTTACTTTGAATGGTCAGTTATATTTAAGGGGTTATGGAACATTTCCTCATCCTAATGTTTTTAGTGGTTGGTTGGTGTTTAATATGTTTTTGGGTTGGTATCTGTTTGAGAGAATGAAGAGTAGGAGGGATTTTCCTGTTGTTCTGATGAGTCTTTCTTCATTAGTTTTGGTTCTTACTTTCTCAAGGGTTGGTCTTTTGGTTTGTGGTATTGTTTGGGTTGTTTTTGTTATTAATCTTTTGTTTAAGATTAATTTTAGGGGTAAGACTTTCTCTTTTGTTGGTTTAATGTCAGAGAGGGTTCTTAATTTGGTTGGTGGTGGGGATAGTAGTTGGAGTGAGAGGGTTGAGTTGATGAGGTGCTCTTTCCTAGTTATTAAGAACAATTTGTTGTGTGGTGTTGGTTTGGGTAGGTTTGTGTCTAGTATGGGAGAGGGTACTCCTCGGAGTGGTAATGGTATATTGTTGTTACAGCCTGTTCATAATGTTTTTCTTTTGAGTATTTGTGAGTTAGGGGTAGTAGGTAGTGGTTTGTGGGGAACTTTGTTGTATTTCTTTTTAAAGAAGAGGAGATTCACAGTAAGGTTTATTACTGTTTTAGCATGTTTATTTATTATTGGTATGTTTGATCACTACTTGTTTAGTTTAGGACAGGGGTTGGTGATATTTTTAATGTTGTTGAGCATTTAGGATTAGGGAGGTAATTCAGGAGGTGTCTATGTTTGTGTTTATAAACACCTCCTTTTTCTTTGCTTAATTCAAATTAAACAGAATCTGTATGGAGAAATCCTCTAGGAGAACTTCTACCCCTGTTATGGAGTCATAGCTTTTTAAGAGCTCTACAAATTCGTCAATGACATGGGGTAAATCCGGGTGCTCGAAGACCGCGCAGGCCAAATCTGTATCATCCGAAAGGATGATCGCCCCTAACGTTCCGCTGCAATGCGAAAAGTCCTCCTTTGCGAGCAACTTGGATAAACCCTTTACGCTATCAGCTTCTATTACAATATCTCCCATCTTGAACTTGTACATTGTACACTCCTTTTCTGTCTAGTTTTGAAAAAGCCAATAATAGATTATATCAGCGAGGTAACTCAAAAGCAACACTATAGGGTGCTGAAGCATACGGAGGTTTACTTAAAGAGACATTAATCTTTCCTAGATTTCTCCTACTTCTTCCATCTTTCTAACTTAGGAATTCCTCGTGTTAATAGCCATGCCATAATTCCATTCATTCCATCCTTTTTAATCTCTTCAACACAATATTTCTGGAATTTCTTAGCAGTATCTATATGCGCAGGAGTTAAAAACTTTCCATTTGCATAACACATGGAGCAGTACATCTTATTTATTGTTCCATCTGTGTTTGTTCCACCACCCTTCTTATCCTTTTCCATAGGATAGCCACAGCTTTGACAAAATTTATTTTCTTTCATATTAATAATTACTAACAAATTAATATTTAAAGTATATATGCGTTTAGGGAAAGGGGCAAGGAGTGGGAAGAATCCCTATTTTATTAACTCTTTAATAAACTTCTCAAACTTTTTCTCAGACATTAATTCGTGTGTTTTAAACTCTCCATTATAATAAATCCCTAGTGTGCCGAATGGACTGCCTAATTCTTGGGCTTCTTTGTAATTCTTTAGATGAATAACTTTGCAAGGGATCTTTTTGTTTTTGCAAATATTGGATAATAGGCCAACATACTTTTCCATAAAGGGGCATTGGTTTGAATAAATAAAGGTAAAGCCTTTTTTGCTTTTACATACCCCTTCTTTAACATTTTTAGTAAAAGAAGGACTCTTAGCAGTTTTATTAAACTTCAAGACTAGAAGTTCAAAGTATGGAGGAGTAGAATCTACGACCTCGAAGTCGTTGTGTTCATAAAACTTTTTATCAGTTAAGAAGGGCATGACCTTAGTGCTTGTGATGACTGCAATACCGTCTTTCTTCTGCTTCTTGCTGTCTTTAATACACTCACTTAGTAGTTTTGTAGCAATTCCTTTACCTTTAAATCTTCCAGAAACCCATAGGCAATTAATAACCATGTAGTTTTTTCCAGTTATTGGCTTCCAGACCTTTTCGATTGGCATATATTCTATGAATATTTTTCCTCTTTCATCTAATCTTTTGAAGACTAGTCCATCATTGAACATTTCTTTCATCCAGTCTTTCTTTGTTTGAGCTCTTTCTTTGTTTTCTTTATCGTTTCCGATAGCGCAACAAATATGCTCTTGTTCAATGTTTTCTTTGTCTATGGTTATTATTTTCATACTTGTGGGAAAAAGAAATTATCTATGGCGGAGAGGACAGGATTCGAACCTGCGGTACAGTTTGACCCGTACGAACGCTTTCCAAGCGTTTCCTTTCGACCACTCAGGCACCTCTCCTTGGCGTACCTGGCCGGAATCGAACCGACAACCTACTGCTTAGAAGGCAATTGCTCTATCCAATTGAGCTACAGGTACATTACAGGCTTATTTTATCAGAAAAGGAGCAATTCTTAAATACTAATCACTGTTTTCTACCATATCCTGTTTTATTTCTACATTTACCCTTCCCTGTCTAGAGGGGAAGTGGCGTAGTTTCTGAGGAAAACTCTCCGGTGTAAATACTACAAGAGGGTCTCTTGAAGTGAAGGAAAGATTTTTTACATACTCATTGCCCTCTTTCCAACTTAAACCCATTAAATCTTCTATTATCCCTTCCCTATCTATCTTCGGTTCTACTGAACTTGAAGCTACTAACTTAATCATTACCTTCTTATCACTTTCTTCTACGGTTAATTCTTTTTCAATATCTCCTGTGAGTGTAAGGTTTAGACCCTCTTCACTATCGAAAAGGTTTTGGTTTAGTGCTGCTTCTGTAAGGAGTTTATGAAGGCCTTCATCTACTCCATGGGTGTAGTAATATGTTGCGGAAGAAACTACCTCTAGAGAAATATCAGACGAATTTGTTTCTGTTCCTATTGCTACAGTAGTCTCTATACTCCCTTCCTTTACTTCACTTTCTATTGTCTTCTCTATTATCTCCCATCCATTCCCCATTTCATCAAGAGAGCTAAGAGATTCATCAGTAGCTATTTCTGTTAGTTCTTCTACTTTGTCATTTACATCACTCTGAGCAAGTACAGTGTAGGTCTCTTTAGAACCTCCAGTAAAGGCTTCTGAATTTACAGCATAGACTTTGGTGGAGTCATAGCCATCGATACTAAAATATTTACCAGAAGGGATATTGTATTCCTCTCCTACCTCTATAGCTTCTACACCAACTACGCCGTAATCGTTGCAGGTGACAGTCAAATCTCCTGTAAGTAGGTATTTTTTATCACCAGTCTCTATTTGATGTCCTATGTATACACTTACAGCTTCGTCTGCATCAGTACAACCGTCGGGATTAATGTATGAGAGGGTGACACTACCTTTTGATTTCTCTCCTTTATATGCCACGCCGGTAGCATCAACAGTGTCTGAAACACTTCTTTCAACACTTTCTGTTTTGATAGGGATTTCAAGTGCTTCAAAATCTATTTCATTGATATTCTCATTACCAGTAAAAACTTCTTCTATCTCTATCGGTTTTGATTGAATATGGAGAGTAACCTTTACGTATGGTGCAAATGAGTAGTAAAGAAAAGAGACAAGTAGGAGTACAAAGAAAAGAGGGATTACAATTTTAGGAAGAAGTCTAATGGTTTTATTCTTAAGATCACTAGGTTTAAGGTCTTTTTGTATAGAGGGTTTATCTCTTTTAGTTTGTTTCTTCTTTCTCTTCAGCAGTTTTTTTAAGGAGAATTTCTTTTTTGGAATCTTCTTGGTAGGATCTGCAATGTTTTTGAAGTCTACCTTTGTTAAATCATCTTGAGTTGGAGGAACATTAGCCCGGACTTTTGTGTTTATATCCTTATCTACTACTATTTCTATATCGTTTGAGCGATGTGAGCTAGCAGGTTTCTTTTCAGTTCGCTCTATCTTGTTTTTACTTAGCACAGAATTAACCCTTTCTTCAAAAGAGGTTATATTTTTTGATTTATACTCTTCAGGCAATTTATTTAACCTTTTGTTGCTAATGTCTAACCGTGTATTGAAACTAGTAGTAGTTTCTGTCCATAGCTCTTCTGTAGGGTTGGTAGGAGTATCTATTACAGTAATTCCTGCAAGTTTTGCGTTTCTTACACCTGTGGGATGTTTGAGTATTTGTAAAATGAGTAGAGACTCTTTTTCATCTGCACTATCAAGAAGAACTTTTAAGTTAATGGAACTAATTAGGATATCTGAGTCTTCTGCAAAGGTTAGGAGGACTCTCTTCGTGTCTGTATTTGATATTTCCCTGACAATATCTATTAGTTCATCTTCTGTTTTGACTACAATCTTTTTAAGTTTCTCTTTCATATTAATCTCCTCCTACTATATTAATGTTTTTCTTTTCTATCTCTTGGTCATATGCGAATTTTGCAAGAGAAGCTGGTGTGATGTCGTAAATGTTTTTAAGTTTACCACTACTGTCTGTAATATTGGCAAGGAGTTCTGGTGTAAAGATTTTGGTTTGTGGTACTACTGGAAAGGGAAGGAGTTTTTTCCAAGGGAACTCCATCATTACCTCTTTTATTTCTGGTAGTAGTGCTCCTCCACCACAAAGATATATTTGCGAAGGGAATATGTCAACGTCATCGCAGGATTCCAGCGCTGCTTTTAGTGTTTTCATCCAAAGTTTTGAGGTACTGTAAGAGGCTTTTTGGATTTTTTTGGATAGTTCAGGAGTTAGTTCCTTTTGGGAGTATTTAATTTTTCTTTGTTCTGCGTATCTATATTCTAGGTTTAAGGTTCTTGAGATTTCTTTTGTAAATACTCTTCCTCCAAAACCGAACATTTTAGTGTCTGTGATATTTCCTTTTTCAACTATTGCTATATCTGTAGTTCCTCCCCCTATATCTATGAAGATGGCGTTGAAGCTAGAGTCCGAGGATCCTGCGAATGCTCTAGCTACTGCAAATGGTTGGGACACTATGCCTAGGAGATTGAGTTTAAGGGAGTCTGCGACTTGTTTGAGTGCAGAGATGTATGTTTTGGGAGCGAAGGATGCGTAGAAGTGTAGTTTGACGTCTTTGCCTTTGTATCCTACCAAACTGTTTACGGGCATTCCTCCTATTTCTGTACCTGTGGGTGTGATGTGTAGTATGTCTATGTCTTCATATTTAAGTCCTATTCTTTGACTTAGGTCTTCTCTTCCCCCTTGTTCTATTCTGTTTTTGATTTTCGCTATTATCTTTTCTTCTTCTTTTTGTGTTACTTCGTTATCAAAGTTCTCCTCTCTTTGGTAATTTACAACAATGGAGACTCCTTGGATGTATTCTCCTGCAATACCGATGATAACATTTCGAGGGAGTTCTTCTTCGAGGAGGTCTTTGGAGAGTTCGTCTATGCATAGTTTGCAGTTTTCTAGTACAGTGTCTAAGTTGCGGATGATCCCTGATTTCATAGCATGTTCTTGTTGCTGTATCCTCGAGATTTTTTTAATATCTACACCTAGGTTGTTTGTAGAGAAAAGCATGCCTTTGAGCATCTCGGTACCGATGTCTAGGGCAATGCAATTTGATTGGTCTTCTAACAGATCTGTTTTGACAGTTTTTTTAAGAAAAGGCAGATTTAACATTGTATTAGAAGTATATCACAAATTTAGAGTGTGCTAAATTGTGACTACGAGAATTATTGGTTCTCTTTCTGTCTTCTTGTATATATATTTGCTTAATCTAGTTTCAAGCATTTTCTGTAGTTCAAGAGTGACATATTTTTTATTCTTAAGGGATTTGTTAACCCATTCTCTGTGTGTGTCGTATGTTAGGTTCTCGATTTCTTTGAGTAATCCTTGAGATCTTTTCATATAGATGAAGCCTCTTGAGATGAAGCGTGGTCTTCCTATTATTTTCTTGTTTTTAGAGCTTAGGTTTAGTAGTACACTAAAGATTCCATATTCTGCTAATTGTTGTCTGTCTTTAAGTACAATGTCCCCTATATCTCCTACACCCAATCCGTCTATGAGGATTGGTTTAGATTCTATCTTCTTACCTCTTTTCCAGAAGTTTCCATTAAATCTCCAAGATTGTCCGTCGTCTGTAAGGAGGATGTTGTCTTCTCTCATACCCCATTTGAGGAGGTTCTTTTTGTTGAAGTATCTAAAGGTTAAAGGTCCGTGTATAGGCATGACTACCTTTGGTTGTATTAGATCATGCATCATTTTCATATCTTCCTGGTATCCATGTCCTGTCGAGTGGACTTTGTTTTCTGCACTATCTTTGATGAGTTCAATACCTAGTGCAATTAATCTGTTTGTCATTTTCTCTATCTTAGTTACATTCTCTGGTATTTCAGAGGAAGACATTATGATTAGGTCTCCTTTGTGGGCTTTGATAAAGCGGTGTTCATTTAAAGAGATTCTGTTTAGTGCTGCATATCTTTCTGCTTGACTACCAGTAGTTAGTATGAGGAGTTCATTGTCCTTATATTTCCTCATATCGTGCTCTTTTATTATAAGTCCTTGCGGGATATCTAGATATTTTTGCTGTTGGGCGATTAGAATTGTTTGCTCTAGACTTCTTCCAGAGAGGACCACTTTCTTTTTTGTCTTCTTCGCTATCTCTATCAATGTGTAGAGCCTAGTGAGGAGGGAGGAGAAGGCTGCAACGATTACTCTTCCTTCTGCTTTTGATATTACTCTGTATAGGTTGTTGGCAATTTCCGTTTCAGAGGGTGCTTTCCCTGGTGTGCTTGCATTTGTACTTTCCATCATTGCTAGATCTATCCTTCCTCTAAGAGATTTAAGATATTCATAGTCTGCTTCTGGTTCGTTTGCAGGATTTGTATCTATTTTGTAATCTCCAGAGTGAAATACTGTTCCGTTTGGTGTTTCTACAAAGACTGCGAAGGCATCTGGAATACTGTGGTTGATTCCTATGAAAGTGACTTTGAAGTATTTCCCTACTCTTACAGTCGACCTTCTTCTTACACGATGGATTGTTGTTTTTTTAGCCAACCCATGCTCTTCTAGTCGTGCTTCTATCAACGCTTTAGCGAAGTTTCCTGCATATATTGGAGGAAAGTCTAGATCAGGGAGTAGATATCTTAGTGCTCCTGTGTGGTCTAAGTGACCGTGTGTAATTACTACACCTTTTACTTTGTGTTTATTCTTTTTTAAGTAGCTTGAGTTTGGTATGAGGTAGTCTATTCCGTACATGTCGTGTCCCGGGAAAGAGTATCCTGCGTCTATTACAAGGATTTCGTCTTTGTATTCTAAAAAGTTGCAGTTTCTACCTACTTCTGTTGTACCTGAAAGGGTACATAGTTTTAATTCTTCTTTTTTATTATTCATTTTTTATATTTATTTAATTTTATATTTATTTAACCCTTTTTAATTCATGGATTACCGAATGTACTCATTAGTAAACCGATGTATTTACTAATTTCTTAACTATTGGGAGAGAACCAATGTTGTATAAAGATACTTCATTCTTTGTATAGAATGCAAGTATTTTAAGAAGACTTGGGTATTTTAGCAGAGAATTGTGATTTTGGGAAGAGTTGGGGTATAATACATACTATGAGACACGACAATAAGCAGGAGAATCAAAAGGAGTTTGCGTGGAAAATTATTGGAGTAGAAGAAACCGATATTGAAAACGGTTGGGTTTCATTGCAAACGGCACCTGTTTTTCTGAGAAGTGAGTTTTTATATTCAGAAGATTTGGAGCAGGAACAAAGAGAGTTTCTTAATGAGCAGTATGAGAAATATGGGTATGTCCTTCATGTTGGAGCAGAGAAGGTTTCACCTGAGGAACTAAGAAGAGAGGAGCCAGGGAGGGTATGTAAGTCGCTAGAATTGGTAGTTAGAGATCTTCAAGGAGAGGAAAAAGCAATTTGGGTAAATCTTTTCTATAATGTTCGTGAATATGAACTTATCAAGGGAGAGTGGTATCTTCCAAGCAAACATGTATACGACCCTTTCTGTGTATTTAGAAGCTATGATGATAAGAAACATATCGGCTATGTATTGAAACAGAAGCCAGTGGCTGTAATACACAAAAATTTTCAGGAACATGTTCCTCTTACAATGGCGTATGCAAACTAAGTATTGTATAGATAAATATTAACCCTTGTGTCTAATTTTCTGTTAATATAGGATTAACTATTTCAGCAGAAACCAAATGTACCTAATCACAGATTTACAACCAGAACAAGAAGTAGAGAATACAGAATTAGCAATGATTTATAACCTAGACAATGGGATTGCCTTAACAAGGCCTCAATTGCTGAAGTATTTTAGAGGGATAATAATATATGTGGAGGGGGAAACAGATACGGAATTTACGCAAAAAATTGCTCAGGTGGGAGTAGACTACTACCCTGCAACACTTGAAAAGATCGAAACGGTTGTATGGGGCGGAGGTATATGGGTACCTGTGGTCTTTAGAGTATTAGAAATGAGAATAAGAGATCTTAGAGAAGGCATGGAATTTTTAGAGCCATGCAATATTGAGAGAAGAGAGAGGCATTTAGAGTCGCTTGGTAAAACCTTGGAGATGATAGATAATATGTTAGAAAGAAATAATGGGAAACCTACCCAAATCATTTGATTCACAACAATTAGAACCCAAGATATATTCTAGATGGGAAAAGTCTGGGATGTTTAATCCAGATAAGATGAGAGAGAGTCTAAAATCAAAAGGGGTTGATATTGAGAAACCTTTTACAATCACACTTCCTCCTCCAAACGCTAATGGTAATCTACACTTAGGGCATATGTGTGGATATTCTTTCCATGACGCAATTGGAAGATATATGAGGATGACGGGACACCCTACTCTCTTACTCCCTGGTAAAGACCATGCAGGAATACAAACAGAAACAGCTTTCACTAAAAAGCTCAAAGAAGAAGGGAAGGACAAGTGGGAGATGGGAAGGGAAGAGTTCTACAAACAATGCTACGACTTCTGTATGACCAACGCTTCCAATGCAAGAGATCAAGAAAAGAAAATTGGTTTAAGTGCCGATTACAGTAGAGAGTTTTTTACACTAGATGAGAGATTAACAAAAACAGTATACGAAACCTTTGAAATGATGTTTAAGGATGGGAGGGTGTATAGGGATAAGAGGATTGTAAATATATGTCCTACATGTAAGACTGCATTAGCAGATATAGATACAGAGCATGAGGAAAGAAGAGGGATATTTGCATATATTAAATATCCTGTAGCAGGTAAAGAGGATGAATATATTAAGGTAGCGACTACCAGGCCTGAAACAATGTTGGGAGATACTGCTGTAGCAGTTAATCCGGATGATCCTAAATACAAAGAATATATTGGTAAAAACGTAATTCTCCCTATACAAAACAAGGAAATCCCTGTCATAGCGGATGAAGAAGTCGATATGGAAACAGGAACAGGAGCACTTAAAGTTACTCCTGCACACTCCCCTGTTGATTTCGAGATAGGGAAGAAGCACAAATTAGAGGTGGTGAATGTAATTGATATGGAAGGGTGTATGACAGGAGAAATACCAGAGAGGTTTAAGGGTATGAGTAGTAATGAATGCTCTAGAGCTCTTTGTAAAGAATTGGATGAGCAAGGGCTCTTGGTGAAAATTGAGAATATTAGACATGAGGTAACCATATGTGAGAGATGTAAAACAGCAGTAGAACCAGGAATCTCTAATCAGTGGTACATTGATATGAGTAATTTGGCGAGAGGGGTGTTAAAAACTCTTGAGAGTGGAGAAGTAAAAGTTATACCTTCAGGACAACAAAAAGCCTTAGAACATTTCTATGAGAATATCCAGCCATGGTGTATATCAAGGCAGCTTTGGTGGGGACAGAGAATACCTGTGTGGTATAGCGGAGGGAAGAAGTTGTATGATTGGTTACAGGAAAACGAAGGGAAAACAGTTAAAGATTTTGAAGGGGAGTTTAATACTAAAATATCAGGTGATGGGAGTATACATGTAGGAGAGGATATTCCAGATAGTAGTGGTGTATGGGAGGGAGAGACGGATATGTTTGATACTTGGTTTAGTTCTGGGCAGTGGCCATATTCTACACTTGGTGGTCCAGAGGGTGAGGATTTTGCTAAGTACTACCCTACCCAGATGATGATACATGCGAGAGATATTCTTTTCTGGTGGTCAGCAAGGATGTTGATGTTGGGGTTGTATAGGACAAAGGAAGTACCGTTTAACACCATTTTCTTGACAGGTATGATATTGGCTAGTGATGGTTCTAAGATGTCTAAGAGTAAGGGTAATGGTGTAGAGCCTCAGGAGGTTTTTGAGAAGTATGGGGCAGATGCTCTTAGGCTTTGGTATTACTCTGATGCACTTCCTGGTAGTAATGCTCCAATTAGGGAGGAGAAGATTAGGGGGAACAGGAACTTTGTGAATAAGATATGGAATGGTAGTAGGTTTATCATAATGAACATGGAAGAGTCTGAGATAGAGAGGGTGTCTGAGTATGTAGTAAATACTGATGTAGAGAGGGTACGACTAACTAGAGAGCATATACAAAAAGTTTCTAAATATATTGAGAAGTACCAGTTTAATCTAGGGGCAGAAGCTATTAGAGAGTTTTTTTGGCATAGGTTGTGTGATGTATGGATAGAGGAAATTAAGGATGAGATACAGGAGGAAGAGGTTGGTAGTGAGTTAAGGGTAGAAAGGTTGAGTGAATTGCTTTTTGTTTTGAAGGAGAGTTTAAGGATTATGCATCCTTTTGTACCTTTTGTTACAGAAGGAGTATGGCAGGAGTTAGTAGGTTTAGGATTAGCAGAGGGGATGTTGGTGGAGCAGCAGATAGAGGGATAGAGTAGAAAGGTGGTAGATTAGCCATAGATTGTAATCAAGGAGAGAGGTATGGTAGACTTGTAGTAATAAATTATAACGTTATCATTATGGACGAGAATGAATCTAATATAGAACAGGGAGTTTTCGAGAGAGTTGTTGAAGGAGTCTACGCCGATACTATTGTTGCAGAAGGTTCAGAATTTGAAAAAGAAGATTGGATAAGGGATGAAGGAATAGCTCATGGTATAGCAAATAATGAGGTAAAGGGTTTTCCTAAGGATGAGCAGGAACTATTAAGTTTTCTCATGGGGGAAGAAGCAAGTAAAAGACTTTTTCAAGAAAAGAATGGTTTTGGTAAGAAAAAACTTGATCGCTTACAAATATCTACATTAAGAGAACAAGCTAAAAAGATCAATCATCAAGTAGTATCAATGGAGGAGTACTATTTTGTGATGAACGAGCTAGAAGATTCCATTAATCCCGATCGTTTCTCACCAAATGTTGTCGAGAATTGGATTAACTATGGAGGGGATTGTGTTTGGGGAGAATCTTCTGATCTTGACGGATTAAACTCTTTGTTTATGATCCCTAAGAATGTAGGAGCTAGGTATCGATGGTTTGAAAACAAGATGAATCGTGCAATAGTAAAAGATTTTAATGATGATATTGAAATCAGAAAGAGTCCTTATAACCCTGAAGAAATAATGTGGAAGGATTTGATGAGACGACTTTATGAAGAGTATCCAGATAAAATTGGGTGTTCTTTTATATCCGGAGAACTTATACTCTCAATATCTTCTGGGAAGTTCAAGACGGAGATTAGTAAAAGGGGAGTAATTCTGATAAACGAAGAGAAAGGTTCTTTTTCAAGAGAACATTATTCATGTATGGATTCAGATGAAGGGTTGCAAAGATTTTATGGTATGACACGAAGGGTTCTTGAACAGGCAGAAATCATTCCATTTTATAAAGATTAGTAAGAATTCTTAATCTTCCACATAAAAGTAGTAATTATAAGGGGGTAGAACAGGAGAAAGTTTTGGGTGTAAGCCACAATGTTAGCTACTTTCTCCTGGTTAGAGTTGAATTACCCTCTATTTATGTTACGGCTCTTCCGCTTGTGCCTCCAACGGCGTCTTCTCCTCCCATTTCTCTCATTCGCCCCATTCTTTCCATTTCCATTCCCCTTTTCTTGTTTTTCTGTCCCATTTTCCTGTTTTACCTGTGGCTGTAGCATCGAACCTCCTCAAAATAGTAGACCATTAATAGGATTCAACGATGTATTATAAGACGAAATGCAAGTAATTGTAAAAAACTTTAACATTGCAATCACTATATGGTACACTATAAGGTTGCACTCAAGGAGTTAGTCCTCTATTTTAATCCAAAGTATCTTCGGCTTAACTATCTCTCTACCACCCTCTATCTCTTCATAAACCCATGTGTTTATACTCTCTTCTACCAAACCCTTCTCTACTAAAACATCATTAGCATCATACTCATCCTTAATGTTCAGTAACTTACCCAATCGCTTACAACCAAAAGGAGTGAAAGGCTTGAGTAATATTCTCAATGCATTGGTTAACTGTATAGCATTAAACAAAGTATCCCTTGCCCTACCCTCATCCTCCTTTACATCAACCCAAGGAGCCCTATCATTAAAATACTTGTTAGCGAAGTTTCCTAACGCCAAAACTCTTTGCAAAGCCTTAGTAAGCTTAACCCCCTCAACATATTCACCAACCTCCTTGAAAGCACTATCAATATTCTCCCTTACATCACTATCCCAACTACCATTTGGTACGCTCTTATCGAACTTTGTGTATGTAAAGGTAAGTGTTCTATTAACAAAATTACCAATATTAGCTACTAACTCATTGTTATTTGTTGCTACTACATCCTCCCAACTAAACTCCCTATCATGATTCTCTGGAGCAAACCTAATGAAGAAGAAACGAGCAAGATCTGCTCCATACTTCTCAAAAATCTCATCAGCAGTTAACATATCTACAGTTCCCTTACTTATCTTCTTTCCTTTGTACAGAAGCATCTTGTTTGCAGGGACATCATATGGGAGATTGAGTTCTTCTCTCTTGGTTTCTCCTGGAAGTTTGTACTTCTCCCAAAGAGTATCATCACTATACTTTTCGCTATACCCCATTAACTCTGCAGGCCAAATGATGGTATGGAATGGAGTATTGCCACCTGCTATGAAGTAATAGTGTTTACAATTTTCATCTTTCCAGAAGTCTTCCCATCTAGAAGGTTTATTAATATTCTGTGCCCATTCTATTGAAGCACTAAGATATCCAATTACTGCTTCTACCCAAACATAGATTACTTTGTCCTCCCACCCTTTTACAGGAACTTTGATACCAAACTCCATATCTCTTGTTACTTCCCTAGGTTTAAGACCAATCTTTATCCAACCTTTAGAGAATTCTCTTACCCACTTTCTCCAATTATCACTACTTTCTTTCATCCATTTATCTAACTTAGGTTCTAATTTCTTAAGATCAAGGTAGAAATGTCGAGTATCTCTTAATTCCGGTTTAACATCTGAAAGAGTACTGTATGGATCTATTAAATCATCTGCATTTAGATATGCTCCACACTCTGGACACTCATCCCCTCTTGCATCTGTATTACCACACTCAGGACATGTACCCTTCACATATCTATCTGGTAGATATCTCTCTACTTTTGTATCGTAATATTGTTGAGAAGTTCCTTCATAGAGATAGCCTCTTTCTTTAAGTACTAAGAAAATGTTTTGTACAACCTCTTTGTGATTTTGTGTTGTTGTAGAGGTGTAGTTCTCATAGAGTAATCCCAAGTTCTTGTATGTTTCTAAAATCTGTTTATGCGATTCCTTCACTAATTCTTCAGGAGATATGTCTCTCTCCTCTGCTTTTAGAACAATAGGGGCACCGTGAGAATCACTGCCTGAGACCATGAGAACATCGTTACCTTTTAATCTATGATATCTTGCAAAAACATCACAGGCTATATATTGTCCTGCCAAATGACCAAGATGTACTTTATCAGATGCATATGGCCAAGAGACTCCGATAAAGATTTTTTCTGAATTCATGATGCTTGTATTATAACAAAGTATCCAATATACTAAAATACTTACAATATATGTATAAAACTGCCATATGATTGGAAAAGAAAACCTTCCAAAATCTATAAACTTTCTTCAACCAGTATTACGGCCATATGATATTTGGTCTAATGCTTACCAATGGATGTTTGAAATAGGAAAGTACATGTTAATTGCTGTCGAACTCATCGCTTTGGGAGTATTTGTTTCTCGCTTTGTTCTTGATGCAAAAAACACCGACCTTACTAAAGATATCAATACACAAGTAGCTTTGCTCTCTGGTGGTAATTGGAAACAAGACAGTATTACCTATGAAAATTTACAAGGGCTTTTAGTAGATGTACAAAAGATTGATAAAGGACAGCAGATTAATTCTGTCATTATCAACGAGGTGCGTAATGGTATCCCTACTGGAGTAGATCTTGAGACGTTTTCTTTTAATAATGGAAGGGTTTCTATAAATATGCAGACTACAGATTTTAAAGCTTTTAGGGATTACGAATCGGCTATTAAGAATAATCCTAGTTACAACAAGGTGTCTTTTAATACGACTAAGAATGGTTCGATATATGAGATTAGAGTTAACTTCATCATAGATGGTTTTGATGACAACTAAATCTAAGAGAGTACAATTTGACTATATTAAGTTTTTGAGGAGTTCTCCTACAAAAAAGACTATGTATTATATGTCTGGTTTTACAGTATTGATGGCAATACTGTTGATTGCTTTTGCTATTAGACCCACACTATTGACGATAAGTGGGATTAATGGGGAGATAAAAGAAAAAGGAAAAATATACGAGGCTCTTGATGCAAAGATAGATGCTTTGGTACAGTTAGATGCCCAATATGTTGAACTTGGTGAAGAACTTGATGCTTTACAACTTCTCTACCCTACCTCTGGGAATTTCAGTCTCTTTATGTCAAATATTGATGCTGTAGTATCTAGGAATGGGTTTTTGTTAAGGAGTTTGAGTTTTGCAAAATACGATACGGATTTTTACAATATCAATACCATAGTGTTGTCTCCATGGTCTGTACAGATCTCTGTGGAAGGGCCTGAGAGCAACATAGATAATCTTTTTGATGATCTAGAGACTATGCCGATGTATCCTGTGATAGAGAGGTTCTCCTTTGGACAAGAGGAGCAAGAGGATCTCAAGAAGTTCTCCATAACTATGAGGATTTATCATATAGAGAATATTAAGTTTTATAATGAGTAAGAGATGAGTTTTATAAAGAAGATGTTACCAATATTGATATTTTTATTAATCGTAACCGTAGCATGGGTGGGGTTCTCTATCTATTCCCAAGTGATTGAGTTAGATATCAATCCTAATGCTGGGAATTTCACCAAACCTATTAGTACAACATTTGATACTGAGATATTGGATGATATTAGTACAAAAACAGAGGAGAGTTTTCCAGTATCACCACAGGAGTTTTTGAGATTAAACCAAGCAGACTAAAGGTCGATGTAGTCATCCAGCTGTTTCTTGGTAGACTTTTCCTTGAGTTTCTTTAAAGCCTTAGCCTCTATCTGCCTAATTCGTTCTCTTGTTACACCAAATTCTCTACCTACCTCTTCCAATGTTCTAGAAACACCGTCCTCTAAGCCAAATCTTAGTTCGAGAACACGTCTTTCTCTGTCTTGCAATTCATCTAATATCCCGTGTAATTGATTCTTCAAATACTGCGCAGTTGCGTATTCATCTGGTGTCTGTGACCATTCATCTGCGATTATATCCTGTAACTTACTATCCTTCTCATCCCCTATCGGTGTAGAAAGAGAAGAAGGATTTTGTTTAATCTTTCTAATTTCTGCAACCTTGGAAGTTTCAATATCCATTTCTTTTGCAATCTCTACATCTGTTGGTGGTCTACCAAGTTTAATAGTTAAGGTTCCAGAAACCTTATTGAATTTGTTTATAGTTTCAATCATATGTACAGGTACACGAATTGTTCTTGCTTGATCAGCGATAGCTCTAGTAATGGCTTGTCTAATCCACCAGGTAGCATATGTGGAAAATTTAAACCCTTTTGTGTAATCAAACTTCTCTACTGCCCTCATTAAACCAATGTTGCCTTCTTGGATAAGGTCGAGTAATTCTAAGTTACTCTTGCTATACTTCTTTGCAATGCTAACTACGAGTCTTAAATTTGCAGTTGTGAGTAGTTGAGTAGCTTCCTTGTTTCCAACTTCAATTCTTTTAGCGAGTATTACCTCTTCTTCTGCAATGAGGAGAGGGATTTTACCAATTTCAAAAAGGTATGACCTTATCGCATCTGTAGATAGATTAGATTGAATGGTTTTAAGAATACGAATTTTCTTTTCGAGAGTTAATTCCTCATTCTTTGTGACTTCCTCTTCTGGTTCTTCTAATACTTCAATATCATTCTCTTGTACAGTCCTAAAGATTTCATCAAGAAGTAGAATATTATTTTCAATAGAGGGGAATACCTCTAGAATATCTTCTTGTGAAAGGAATCCTTGGGTTTTACCTTTTTCTACAAGTAACTTAATAGCTTTTTCTTTATGTGAAATTTTGGCCATTTAATTTGTGTTATAATATTTAAATTATGGGAGAGAACAACAGAGAACAAAAACAGTATTTTATTGAAACAATTGCAAAGTTTTGTGATAAATGTGGTAACGCATATTCTATAAATGATTTAGAAATCATACAGGAAACTTCAATATCGAGTATTATACACTTCTCTTGTATGAATTGCAAAGCTAGTCATATAGCGACTTTTCTTAAACCCATGGGTATTAGCAATAGGATGCCAGTTAATACAGATGTAGGAGTAGAAGAGATTAAGGGAGTGATGGCAAAAGAGGGAGTGTCTACAGACGAGATACTAGATTTATATCTTTTTCTCAAGGAAAATACTCAGATTAGAGTGTAGTCCAACTAATATCAAACTGTGTGTCAGAAACCAAATCAAATCTTCTTGTAAGTTGGTTGGAAATACTGGTTAAGTCATCACTTTCTAATATGTTCCAATCTTCTGGATACAGTATATTTAGGACATAGCTTTCTTGTTTTGAACCAGGTTGTTTGAAAATATTAAGATCAAAAAAAGCATTATCGTTTAGCATAGATACGGGGAAGTATGTTCCAAGATCTGATTTAGTAACCTTGTATTTGATAATGAAGGTGTTGCTATCTTGGATATCTGTATTAAACCACCCTCCTACAACTTTGAAACCATTTTCGTTGTAAATATCATATTCATTGTTTTCTATTCCTGCAATACTTAGAACTTTAGATCCGCTTGGGATATATATACGAAGGTAGTTTTCATATCGTCCCTCTGGGTATACATCTTTCTTACTTTCGTTAACTACATTTATTTCATAGGTGTATGTGATAACTTTTTCATCCAAGACTATGTTTAAACTATGATCTTTTTTAAGGTAGAGGTTCGCTTTATTCCCACCCCAATTCCAGTCAATTGAGATTGGTGCAGAGAGATATTTGCTATCTAGCTGTCCATCCCAATTCTTATCATCAAAGAACTGAGTAGCTTCATTGTTCTTAAATACTGCTTGTAGGTGTTTTTCGTTTAGGCTTTCTTCAAATATTGAAGCGATATTTGAGTATTCACTAAAGTCTGAAGAGAGAATCTTAGTTACAGTTTCGTTTGCTAAATTCGCAAGGAAGGTTGATTTGGTAGTAGATCCGGGTGTGAATTCCTCATGCATTTTGAAGATTTTTGAGTAGAGGTTCTCGCTTGTTATTAACTCTGATTCTCCTGGGACTTCTATACCGTCCCATTTCTCAAGGAGTTTCTGTATGAAGGCTATGTCAATTGTAATGACTCCATCTAGGTCGTCCCCTTTGCCTAGGGCATTGACGAAAGTTTCTGATTCGAGTAATACCTCGTAGAGGTCTGGATACCAGTTGACTAGAGAGAAGGAGTAGTCCGTTATCTCTAGTGAGTTTGCGAGAGATTGTGGAGGTGTAAAGGTTTTGTTTTGTATTCGTAGTGTTCCATCTGCATTGTATATGTCGTCTACGAAGAGCTCTCTGATTTGTCCTCCTTCTATTCCTACAATTGCGTAGCTTGATATCCATCCACCCGTACTCCTTATTTCACCTTCGTTTTGTAGGAGTATGAGGAATCTTTTTCTTTCCGTATTTCCGAGTATTTTAGGTAGGAAATTGGAAATGGAAGATATTGATCCTAGAGAGGTTGTGGCTTCCGTTATGGAGCTTTTAAGGTTTAGGATGTCGTCTTGGAAGGTTTGTGGGAAATATTCAACAACTACAGAAGAAATTACCTCGTTGGCGAGCTTAAGTTTGTATGTTCCATCGTTGGTAAGGTAGAGGTTTTCTTCAATATTGTTGAGGTAATCTCGGTATTCTCTAGTAGTGCTTGGTGTCGAGGAATCGAAGTTGATGGCTGGTTGGAAGTCTTTGATGTAGTAAGCTAGTGGTTCTAGTCCAGCAAGAAGATCATCTCCACTGTCAATGGCGTAGTCGAGTCCTAGGAAGAGGGTATCTATTTCAGAGAGTAGGTTAGTTTTGTTTAGTAATACAAATATCCAATTAAGCCTATTAGTGTTGTGTTTGACCCTACCTAAGTGGTTTTCTATTGTATCTAGATTGCTTCTTGCTTCATCGAAATCGTAGCTAGAGATATTGGCTTTTAGTTTGTCTGTATTCGAGGCTATTATTGTTCCTCCTATTCCTATTCCTACGATTGGTGAGAGTAAGAAATATATGAAAAGGAAGGAGAGGGTTACTAGGAGTAGGTTAAGGGACATTTTCCCGTAGTTTATCTCTGTAAAGATTTTCCCTGAATCTTTTTTCTTAAAGATATTCTTTATCATATTCATTATTTTCCCCTTGGTAGTAGCTATTTCTAGGGTACTAGTTTTCTTTTGAGAAATTTTTTTACTTGAGATATCCCACTTTTGGTCGTGTCTTTCGTAGTATTTGTGTATTTGATTAATTAGGGTAGTTTCTAATTGGCCTTGTTGTTTCCAGCCATATTTTGAGGCGTTTGGTGCTGGTAGATATAGGTCTTGAAGGACAAGGTTAGTGCTTTTGCTTGGTACAAACTTAATTGTTTGGGCTGTCACATTCAATTCTAAGAGCTTGTATGCGATAGAGAGCGTAGTTAGGTCAGTTTTGTTGGTAAGCGTTATTACCTCTCCTCTAGTCTTGTCTGAGAAGGTGAGTTTGAGTATTCCATAGATGGCATCGTTTTCGTCAATGATATTATGGATGTCTAATCCCTCTCCTACGATATTGATTTGGTTTTTGCTAGTCCCGTCAGAAATGAGGTTGTGGAGTATAGGGTCGGATATCTTTTCTATGCCGTTTCCTAGTATTGTTCCCATCCTTATTATCCTCAAGTTTGCTTTTGTTTGGTCTCTGAATTCTGCTGTGAGGTTTTCGCAATATTTCTGTAGTTCAATATTGGAGTATGGTGATGGTTGTGTAACGTCATTACGGTTAATGGTGTTCGAGAGTTCTCGGTTTAATCTTAGGGAGGTTAGTATGGTGATTTTAGCTTTGAACTTTTGTGCGTATTTAAGGGATAAGTTGAGGGTGTCGGTTTCTGTTAGGAAGGTTTTGCTTGTAAAACTGTCTTCCTGTTCTAGTTTGTTGTTTAGATTGTAGTAGAGGTAGTCAATTCTTCCAAGGTTTTCTAAGAAGGGTTTTGCCCCTTTGAAATTGATGAAGGTTACGTCTCCTTTCTTTTTTAGTTGGTTAGCATATTTTTTTGTTGAGTTTGTGTATTTGTCTATTATTACTACTTGACTTCCTTGTTCTACAAGGGTTTGTGCTAGTAGGTATCCTAGGTAATTTCCTCCGTGTATTATGATGGAGATTGGTACTTGAGCTTTTATTTTGAAGTGGTTTTTGTTATTCATCGTTGGCGTTGTCAAAGTTAACAGGGATTGGGAAGAGGTATGCTTTTATATTAAGCATGTATCCGTTCTCAATTAGTATTGGTAGATCAAGGGTTTCGTAATTATTTGTAATTATTTGAAGGTCATATTCTTTTACTGGTAGTTCGTGTTTAGTTAAAGGGGTTTGTTTGACATATTCATCGTCTATATATATTTTGCTTGTGTCTACATCGCAGAGGATGGAGAGTGTTCCTGTGTTTCTTTTATTGTTTTGTGGTGTGTAGTAGAGGATACTTCCGTGGAGTATGCCTGCTGGTCCTATTTCTATCTCTATCCTTGAGGTTGTATTTTTCGTGAGTTTAATGTTGAAGGTTTGTTTGTTGTAGAAGGTTTCTGTATTGGAGATTCTCTCTAGTGTAACGGTATATTCTCCCTGGTCTAGGTCGTTGATTGTTAGTGGTGTTTCGCCGTATTCAACATTGTCTATACTTACTTTGGCTTTTCCATTGATGCTTATTATTTCTAAAGTAGTATTGTTGTAGAAGCGGTTGATGATTGGTAGTTTGTTTATTAGTCCATCGGTTGGTAGGAAGTAAATGAGGACAGAAAGGGCCAAAAGGGTGGTGGTAATGAGGATGGCAGTCTTAAAGTTTTTCATAGGTTCATTATATGGAATCTATGCCGGTTTGTCTATTTAGTGAGGGAATATATTTGGGGATTAGAAAGAAAGGGTATAAGAATTTTTATTATTGAAAAGGGGTGGAGCTTGGAAGAGAAATTGTTTTGTGTTCACCAAGAATCTGGCCAATTTCCCTTCCAAGAGGAATCCTAAAAAAACAACCGGGAACTTTTACTTTGAAGAGTTATGGGGGTAATCCGGATACGTTTATGTTGTCACACAACATAATAATACCTCCTTTCCTAGTCTGTTTTGGGTTTCCTAATAAATAATAGATTAGGGGATAGGTATTGTCAAATCTTTAGTGTAACAGGCTTTAGTAGGAGTACTTAGACTCTGGAGAGTCTTTCTTTTTCTTAAGTTCTTCCCTATTGGCTTTATAATTGATGAAGACAATTAGAAAAAGGATTAGTGTGATACCAAAGATTATTGCAAAATATCTCATGGCTCCAGTTGTTGCAATTGCTATTGAACCAAGTAAGAAAGCAATTGAGGCTTCTGTCAGAAGAATTTGTTTACTTGAGAAGTTTAGCTTCATAAGTTGGTGGTGGAAGTGTGTAGCATCATTTATTTTCATTAGTTCTCCCAAAGACTTTGGTTTATGTACAACCATCCTTCTTACTACTACAAAAATTGCATCAATGAGGGGTAAGCCAAGTATCATTAGAGAGGTAGAGAACTTAGAGCCACTAATTAAGGCTAGGAGAGCCATTGTAAATCCAAACACCGATTTTGCAGGAGATCCTGACATTATCTTTTGTGGTGGAATTGCAAAAAAGAGGAAGGATAGTAGTGAACCTGCCATTACAATGGATACGGTTGAGGAGAAAAGAGTCTCGGTTCTTATCCCTATTACGAAAAGAAGGAAGAATATTACGGTTGAGTAACCTTCGAGTAGTCCTGGTGAACCTCCCACCCACTTTACTGCATTGATACAAAGCATTAACCAGAAAAAGAGTAGTATATCTCCAGGTAATGCTAAAGAGAGAGGTAGTCCTAGGAAGTTAAAGTCAAAGGTATAGGCGCTTAGATTGAATATATGGTTTCCAATCATTCCAATGCTTGAGAGATCTAAAATTGAGAATACTATGATTAGACAAGCTAGTATTTGATATCCAAGCTGTATTTTGGAATCTAGGTTTATAATATCGTCAAGTGCAGATCCTATGATTAGAACGAGGAGGGCAAGTAATATCGGTATTGAAAATGCGTTTAATTGGAAGCATAGGGTCATAATTAAGAAGGCAGGTATCATAATCGCTAATCCTCCTAATGCTGGAGTTTCTATATCATGTTGAGCTTTCTGAACATTATCATACTCTTTGTTATTTCTTTTCACTTTTGGTTTGTATGTAATTCCATACTTCCAAGCAATCTTTCCAACGATTGGAGTAAGTAGGAATGAGGAGACTATACCGATGAGTAAGATGGGTAAGAAGGCGAGATATTTAGAGAGGTCTCCTGTTGCGAAGGATGTATCTACTATATTTGTAAGATATGTGAAAAATTGAGTTGGAATTGCGTAGTCCATAGTTTAATAGAGGTTAATTAATCTTATTAACGATATTGTCATGATGAGTGTTCCTAAAAATGTGGTTAGTAGTAGTAGGTTGGAGAGAGTACGCTCTTTGTTGTAGTATTTGTTTGAAAAGAATAGGGTAATTACAAAGAGTAGGCATGATACAAATGGTATGAGGTAGAGGTAGGATGAGGGAGCAAGACGTAGAGTGTTGTCTAGGTAGAGTTGGTAAAGGGGGATTTGTTTTGGAAGAAGTTGCAGATTTTCTTGTATGGCTACAACCTGTGTTGCGATTAGTGATACTGAAAGTACAATGGTGAACCACACTCCATTACTTTTTGTATACCTTCGTGTATCCCATCTTGCACGAAATAGGTCGAACCTTTCTTTGTGCTTGGCGAAAATATTGAATGGGGATTGTTTAAGGTTGAGATTAAGTTGTTTCTCTTCGGGTTTCTTATCTTTGGTTTGTTTGCTCATGCTTCATTATATCAAGAGCGGTTCAGGATTGATATATATTGTTCGAGTGTTAATTGGCTTGGTCGTAAAGAATGTTCTTGTTCGAGGAGTAGATATTTCGTATTTCTAAGGTTGTTTTTTAGTGTTTTGCGAGGCTGGATAAAAGAATTTCTTATTAATTTCTCTAAAGCACCTTTATCAACACTGCTGTGTCTATCATGTGGAATAAATTTGATAAAAGAGCTCATTACATTAGGCTTAGGGTAGAAATTGCTTGGTTTGATAGTGAGGAGTATTTTGCAATCAGCATAGATTTCTCTCATTAGACCTAAAAGATTTGTTTTCTTGTTGGCATATTTCTCTGCGACCTCTTTTTGGATGATAAAGAAGGCAGGATTGGTAAATGTGTCAGAAGTTATTATCTTTTTTATAATAGGTTTGGAGATATTGTATGGAAGTGATCCAAAGTATGTGGTTGGAGAAAATGTGAGTGGTATTTCGAGAAAGTCCTGGTGCAGAATTGTAGCGTTTTTGTACACATTTGCTAATTCGGATGAAAGTATCACATCTGTCTCTACTAAAGTCATATTTTTGGTAGCCCCATAAAAAAGCGATGTAAAAGCACCTTTGCCTGGTCCTATCTCTGTAATGTGCTCTGGAGAGTTTTCTAGGACCAAATTTACGATGTGTTTTGCAAGCGATTTGTTGCGAAAAAAATTCTGTCCGAGTGATTTTTTTGGTTTTATTCTACTCTGAAATCCCATATGTTGTCATCTTTAATATATTCCTTATGGCAATTATCACATATTGCTTTGTTTTCTCCAAATGCGAGAGAACTTTTGCACATAGGGCATACAAGAATTTGTTGTAGTGTTTCATAGGAAGTTTCTTCCTCGTCGTCTTTATCTATCTCGGTTTTTAGGAATATGCTTGGTGGTATATTGCTGTTGGGTAGGAGTTTTTGAAAGATTTCTTCTAGAAGGGTAAGGAGGTTTGCTCCGAGGATTTTCTTAAATAGTGGTATGCGAAAGAATGAACAACCTTGTCGGTCTTTGACTTCTATATTGCAGGTTTCTAATATTTCTTTGATGTATTGTGGGTGGTAGTTAAGGAAGGATACGTCTCCATCTCTTGAGCCTTCCATATTTATTGTAGGCTGTTGGAGTGGTTCTTTGCTAAGTAGTGCTTTGTCTCTCTTAAGTAGTGCTCTAATTCTTGCTTTGAGGTGTATTTTGTTTGCAAATTCCTGAATATATATACTATCATCCTTGAGTATGCGTGTGAGCTCATTAAAGTATTCTTCTTGTCTTTCTATATGGTGGAGTACTCTAACCATTAGGCCTCCATCAAAAGAGTTTGGTCTAAAGGGCATTTTGTAAGCATTGGCGGCAATGAAGGTAACATTTGGGAATTTCTCCTTTACGATGTGTAAGTTTTTTTTGAGAGTTTTGAGAGAGTAATCTAGGACTATACATCTATCGAATTTGTTTGCGTATGTGTCTGCAAGTCTTCCGTAGGATCCTCCAATATCGATGAACCAGGAGCCGTGTTTATCTTTTAGGAATTTATCTAACACAAGGTGTTCTGCGTTGTTTTCATATTCTCTATCTTTCCAATATTTTGTGTAATCGTAGTCATAGCCGTCGTAATTTACAACTTTTTTAATCATTATTCATTTCTTTTGACAAATTAAGGAATTGTTTTAGGAGTTTTTCACTTTTCTTGATATCTCCTTGTGTTTCCGCTATTGCAATCTTGCGTTTAAGCTCTTTCCCCTTGGTAGTATAGTAGTCTTTTCTAATTAGGTTATAAAGGGTGTCTACTTCTTCTTTGTCGTCTACTTGTGAGAAGTTAAATATGGCATTCTCAACAGATTCTTTAAAGTTTTCTTTTAGTAATTGGTCTTTAGTAACTTCTTTGTGCTTTTGTATATGTTTTAAGATTTTTTTAACATCAGGATCTGTAAAATATTTGAGTTTGTAGTTTTTTGGTATAGATATTTCTTCCGGGATGAGGATTGCGCAAAGGAGTTTTTCTTGACGTGAAATCATGGTAGTGGTGCTTGTAGAGGTTTTCTTTTGTGTCTGTATGTAGGGGGTATTTTTATTTAGTAGGTTCTTACGTATTTCATCGATATTTGCACTGTCAAAGAAGTTTCTATTTAGTAATACATTGATGTATATTGATCTGAGGGAAGGGTTTTGGACTTCTGCTAGGAGCTTTTTGGTCCAATTTAGTGTGGATGTTATATCTGTGTAGTCTGTAGAGTTGAGTTTTTCGATTTTTTTACTAAAGAGGAAGGAAAAGAGGTCGGTTTTTCTTTTAATTAGCTTTTTTAGTAGTTTTGGATCTTTTTGTAGCATTTCGTCTATGTCTGTGAATGGTTCTGGAGAGGCTGCATATGCTTGCAGGTTGAGTTTGCTTATGAGTAGGAAGGCTCTTTGCATTGCGGCTTGTCCTGCACTATCGCTATCGAAGAGGAAGAAGAGGTTTTTTGTTAGTTTTGAGAGGTTGGTAAGTTGTTCGAGTGTTAGTGCTGTTCCAAGTGGTGCGACGATGTTTTCTATTCCATGTTGGTGTGCTGCTATTACATCGGTTTGGCCTTCACATATGATGACTAAATCTTTCTTTCTGATTGCTTTTCTAGATTCATATTGTCCGAAGATGTTGTCTTTCTTGTGGTATATGGGGGTTTCTGGAGTATTCATATATTTAGGGCCTTTGTCGTATTCGGGGAGTGTTCTTCCTGAAAAGCCGACTACTTTTCCAGAGGAGGTTCTTATTGGGAACATTATTCTTTTGAAGAATTTACTTCTTAGTTTGTTTCCTTTTAGTGTAAAAAGCCCAGAGTCTAGTAATTCTTTTTTGTTAAATTTGATTTTTCCTGTCTGTAGATGTTCTAGTAATTGGTATCCTCCAGAGGCGTATCCGATACCAAATTTAAAGATACTGTCGTCACTAAATCCTCTGTTTTTCATATATTCAAGGGCTTTTTTGTTTTTTTTGAGCTCTTTGTAGAAATATCTAGCAGCAAGGGTGTTAATTTCATAGAGTTTTGCTAGGTGGGTGTTGATTTTAGGTTTTTTGAGTATCACTCCTGCTTCTTTTGCTAATTTCTCCAGAGTTTCAGGGAAATCGATATTTTCCACGTTTTGGATGAAGTTGAAGATGTCTCCAGATTCTCCACAACCAAAGCATTTGTATCGTTGTAATTCGGGACTTACTATGAAGGAGGGAGTTTTTTCGTTATGGAATGGGCATAGGCCAGAAAAGTTCTTTCCAGCTGATTTAAGTTGAACATATTTACTAATCTCGTTTATAATATCTATACGAGATCTTATTTCTTCAATTTGTATTCGATTTCCATCCATAGGGTATTATATCAATTATTCGCAATCAAGTTGCTTTTCTTTTGTAATATTGCATGAGAGGAAGCCTACATTGTTGCTGTTTATGGGTATATCTACGTTTTCATTGTTAAAGAATATTTGTGTACTACCAATCTTTCCGGTTGTAAATGAGAAACTTTCTTTTACTTCGTATTCATATTCTTCTCCTACCTGAACTATTTGAGAGAGTTCGTTGTTTTTGTCAATATCTAGTCGTACCCATACTGAAGAGATTGAAATGGTAAGCTTGATTGTATTCTGTTTCTCTATTTCTTCTTCTTCCTCCGCTTCTATCTCTTGTGGTGCGTTGTAGGTTATTTTGATAATCTCTATACTTTCTTGGGTATTGTTGCTTTTTTTGGAGGTTATGGTTATTAAGTTTATACCAGAGTTAAGGGATATTTCTGTATGGAAATTTCCATCCGAAGATGTTTCTACTGGCAAATCATTGACAAAAAGAGATGCGTTTGGGTCAGTTGTTCCAGAGACTTCGATGAGTTCTTCTTCTACGGTACTATCGTTGTCAGGAGAAGTTATTAATATCTTAGGAGGACTTTGAAATTGATAGATTTGATATCCAATGTAGGTGAGGGAACCTATTAGAAAGCCTACGGAAAGGAGGATAGCGAGGAGTCTTGGGGTGATCGAGGGAAGTTTGTTTTTCACTTTATGTGTTTCACGGAAGCTCTCACTTAGTTTAGCCTTGAAAGGAACGCTTCTTCTGTATATGGCGAGAATTCTGTCTGTATTGAGATTGAGGTAGGAGGCATAGATTTTTAAGAATCCTTGGGCATAGACGTCTGAGTCGAATTTGTCAAAATCGTTGAGTTCAAGATATTTAAGGAATCTTAATTGAATCTTAGTGTCTAAAGATGCTTCGTTTAGAGTTTTATTTAAGAGTTTTCTTTGTTTTTTAAGTACTTCGCCTACTGTAATCATAGGTATAGTATATCAGATACTAGATGTCTGCTGTATTATCTCCTAGTACTTGTTGGGCATTGCTAATGAGGACGTCTCGTGGTTTTGATCCGTCTTGCGGACTGATTGCTCCAGCTCTTTCTAATTGCTCCATGAGTCTTGCAGCCTTGTTGTACCCTATCTTCAACCTTCTTTGTAGGTATGATGCAGAGGCTTTGTTTGCTGCGAGTATAACATCGAGAGCTTTTTCAAATTCGGGGTCTCTTTCTCCAGAGGAGCTGTCTTCATCATCTGCTGATATCCCTTTTTCAATAGCGCTGGTTAGATCATCAGAATATTGGACTTCTTTGTTTTCCATTTGTTTCTTAATGTGTGCAAGCATACTCTCTGTATCTTTAGTATCTGTAAGTGTTCCTTGGATACGTATTGATTTTGGAGTAGTGTTATCTTTGTACAGGAGGTCACCGTTTCCTAGAAGTGTTTCAGCTCCTACCTGGTCTAGGATGATTCTTGATTCCATAGCAGTAGCTACAGAGTATGCAATTCTTCCAGGGACATTTGCTTTGATTAGTCCAGTAATTACCTGTGCACTTGGTCTTTGTGTTGCGAGTATTAGGTGAACACCTACAGCTCTTCCCATTTGTGCAAGTCTTTGGATTTTTGCTTCTACATCGTTTCCTGCTGTAAGCATTAGGTCTGCCATCTCATCTATTATCACTACAATGTATGGCATTGCACTGTATCCTAGAGATTCGTTGTATTCTGTGACTTTCTTTACATGTGCTTGTTTTAATATTCTGTACCGTTTGTTCATCTCTTCAATACACCATTGCAAAGCGTTTCCTACTAGTTCCATATCTGTAATTACAGGGTTGAGTAGGTGTGGGAGTCCGTTGTAAAGAGAGAGTTCGACCATTTTTGGGTCAATCATGATGAATTTCACATCATCTGGGGTTTTTGTGTAGAGAAGGCCTGTAATTATGGAGTTGACCCCTACTGACTTACCTGTACCTGTGGCTCCTGCTACGAGTAGATGTGGAATCTTTGTGAGGTCTTTGATTACTGTTCTTCCAGTGATATCTTTTCCTAGGAGTAGTGGGAGTTCGTAGAGTTTCTCTTCAGATTTTAGTTTTTTAACCATATCTTTTACATATACATAGTTTGGTGTTGGATTTGGAATCTCTACACCGATGTAAGAGGTTCCTGGTATTGGTGCCTCTATTCTTACAGAAGAATTTTGTGATGCAAGTGCTAATGCTAGATCATTTCCTAAGTTTCTAATCCTACTAACCTTCGTGCCTACAGAGATACTTAGTGAGTATCTCACCACTGTTGGACCAATTGCAATTTGGACAACCTTACCGTCGATACCAAAACTTTTAAGAGTAGATTCGATAACGAGGGCATCTTTTTTGTATCTGTCTTTGTTTTGGCTTTGTTTTTCAGGCTCTTTTAATAAATCTAGTGTAGGGAATATCCAATTAGTGTACCGAGGTTTACTGGGTTGTAAATCGCCATCTTTTTTTGTAGAGCTGTCGTCTTTCTGTGGTTGTGGTGAAGAGATCTCTTCGGTGTATTGTTCTGTTTCTTCTTGAATGAGGGGTTCTTTCTCCTCTGTTTGTATGGGTATGTCAAGGCTCTCGTCTTCTGAGGATTTTAGTATCTTTTCAAATCTTTTTTCGGCATCTTGCTCTTTCTTAGGCTTACCTTCAAATTTGAAGAATTTTTTTAGTGAAAACTTGTCATCATCTTTTGGTTCTGCAACAAAATCACTAATTTGTTCTAATGTAGTACCTGTGATGAGGGAGAATGCAACAATTAGAATTAGAAGGATTATGATTATTTCAATAAATTGGCCTACAATCCCATTGAGGAGTAAATGTATTTCTCTACCCAATATTCCACCAGAGTTTGATAGTTCTGCATTATTTTGCATTTTTTCAGGGTCCATCCATATTGCGAGTAGTGTTGCAATTGTAAATGCGGATATTGTTAAGCCCACTATTTGTTTAATAGAGGTAAATTTCTTTCCGCGGGTGATGAGGTTGAGCGCAACAAAGAGGGTGGGAAGACTGAATACTAATGCTGAGAAACCGAGGAAAAGACGTATTTGGTCAAAGACGACCGCGTTGTCATTTACAAATGGAGTTACTAAGAGTATGAGGCCAGCTATGAGGAGGAGCATCCCTAAGAGAATCTTAGTTTCACTACTTTGAATATTGAGGCTTCCTTTTCTCTTTTTCTTTCTAGACATTTTGATAAATAATAAAAGAATTTAATGTGTTGATTTTTATGTAATTATAGACTATTATCAACTATATCGATATTTATATCAATTTGTCAAAAACCTTTGACTAGAAGTGCTAAATATGTTAGACTACCCGGAGTTATTTTTAAGTTGCTTTATGTAGAGTGATCACCAAACCAATTAGCGTTCCATGTTTTTGGGGTGTAGTGTTCACAAAAAAGATGTAATTTTAACCTTATAATTATACCGTATGACAAATCCTAAGCGAAATAGTGCATCAAGAATTAATATGGGTAAGGGCTCAGAAGTAGAATTCAAGTTTCCAAATTTAATCGAGGCACAGCTTAAGTCTTTTCAGGATTTTTATGATAGTGGTTTTCAAAGGCTTTTTCATGAGATCAGTCCAGTCAAAGATACTATGGAAAAGATGTGGACGCTTGATTTCAAATCATTTAGATATGGAGATCCATATAGAAGTATAGAGGATTCTTTAGCTAAGGGGCTCTCATACGAGGTTCCAGTTTACGCTACTGTTCAACTTCTCAACAACAAGACAGGGGAAATTAAAGAACAAGAGATATTTGTTGCAGATTTACCTTTGATGTCATCTGATGGTGTCTTTATAGTAAATGGTGTTAGCAGAGTTGTGACTCATCAAATTGTTAGAGCTGAGGGTGTGATATATGAGTTGGCTGAGAAATTACAATTAAAAAATCTTTACAAGGTTAAATTGATGCCAGGCCGAGGGCCTTGGTATGAAATTGATATTAACAGGCACAACGTTGTGTCTATGAGAATATTACCAAAGAGACCAAGAGTTCTAATTACGGAGCTTTTGAGAGTGTTGGGTTATGAGACTGATGAGGAGATTAAATATCTCTTTAAGGATGTAGATACAAATGAGGAAGCCCAATTTATTGAGGCTACATTGGCAAGGGATTTTACAAAGAGTAAGGAAGAGGCCATTATTAGTATTTACAACAAGTTAAGACCAGATGAATCGGTAACTTTAGAGAGTGCAGAGAAATTTATCAAAAGCAATTTCTTTAGTAAAAGAAAGTTCGATTTAGGAAGAGTTGGTAGATACCAATTGAATAGGAAGTTGGGTACTAAATACGATATAGATAATCCAAAAGAATGCGTCCTCTATCCAGAGGATCTAATTTTGATAGTTAAGAAACTCATCAAGATTAGTAACGGAGAAGATCTTCCTGATGATGTAGATCATCTTTCAAATAGAAGGATTAGGAGTGTTGGGGAAGTTCTAGAGAGACAATTACTTGCAGGAATTAGAAGATTAGAGAAGAATATTAGAGATAAGATGAGTTTGTATGGTAATGATGCTAAGGTTACTCCTTCAATGTTGGTTGGAACAAAACCAATAGCTGCATCTATACTTTCTTTCTTTGGATCAAACGCTTTATCTAGTTTTATGGATCAGACAAATATTTTGTCTGAATTGGAAAACAAGAGAAAGGTTACTGCTGCAGGTCCAGGAGGTATTACAAAAGAGAGAGCAACTTTCTCTATTCGAGAGGTTCATAAATCTCAATATGCTAAGTTTGACCCTGTAACAAGTCCAGAAAGTTCCAATATCGGTATTGTCACACAACTAGCTATGCTTGCACATATAAATGAGTTTGGATTTTTGGAAGCACCATATAGGAAAGTGAATAATAAGGTAAAAAATAGTAAGAAAGATTTGAAGGGAAGAATATTAAATGAAGATATTAAAGGTATAGGTGTAGTTGGAGATAATCTTGATGAGAAGAGAATAGCAAAACTTGTAGCTAAGAAGAAGACACTTAAGGTTATCAAGGTTAAGCCTTTTGTTTCTGAAGATATAGAATTTTTAGATGCAACCCAAGAAGAGAGTCAATATGTTGGTTCTACATTAATTAAGACAGATGAGAATGACAATATTGTAGAAAAATTAGTTGCTGTTAGACACGAAGGGGGCTTCTTACTAGAAGATGTCAATCGTTTAACTCATACAGACGTTGTATCATATGAACAAGCAGGTTTGGGTATGTCTTTAATTCCTTTCGTAGCCCACGATGAAGCTATGAGAGCATTAGCAGGTTCAAACATGCAAAGACAGGGAGTTCCTCTAATCAAGCAGGAGTCTCCGCTAGTTGGTACTGGAATGGAGAAGGTCGTAGCACGACAATCTAAGTGGGGAGTATTTGCAGAAGATGATGGAGAGGTATTGTATGCTGATGCAAAAAGGCTAAGTGTTAAGTACAAGAAATTAGGGCTTCAGGATTACAAGCTAACAACATTCCATAGAACAAACGACAACACATGTTTCTCACAAGAGGTTGCAGTGGAACCAGGAGACAAATTTAAGAAAGATTCTGTACTAGTTGATGGACCTACAATGATAGATGGAGAATTCTCAGTAGGTACCAATATCAGAACAGCACTAATGTTCTATGAGGGATACAACTATGAAGATTCTGTTATCATTTCCGATAGAATAGTTACTGATGATATTCTTACATCTATCCATATTCGAGCATATCATTCAGAGATAAGGGATACTGAACTTGGACCTGAGATGATTACTGCGGATATTCCTCATGTAAATGATAGAATTTTGCAGAAATTAGATGCAGATGGAATTATAAGAGAAGGACTTAAAGTAAAAGGAGGAGATATTCTAGCAGGTGTTGTAGCTCCAAGAGGAGAAAAAGAACTAACTGCAGAGGAAAGATTGCTCAGAGCTATTTTTGGAGAATCTGCAAGTGATGTTAGAGATAACTCATTGAGAGTTCCTCACGGTGAAGAGGGTGTCATTATCAGAACTCAAAGACTTTCAACAGCAAATGGAGACAAATTAGCACCAGGTGTGATAGAAAAGGTCACTATCTGGGTTGCCGATACTAAAAAGTTAAACTATGGAGATAAGATTGCAGGTAGACACGGAGACAAAAACACTGTTGCTGCAATTAGACCTGTGGAAGATATGCCATTTACAGCAGATGGAGAACCAGTAGATATTGTATTAACACCTACATTCCTAAAGAGAATGAATCTAGGACAAGGAGAAGAGGTTCCTTACGCAAGATATGCAAAATTACTAGGAGAGAAATTTGCATTCCCAATATTTGAAGATATGGATAAGGAATGGGTAAAGAAAGAAATGGGAAAACAAGGACACACTATGGATCAGAAACTTGATCTTTACGATGGTAGAACTGGTAAGAAATTCCCAAGGAAGATTACAGTAGGATACAAATATGTTCTTAAACTACACCACATTGCTGATGAAAAAGTACATGCAAGATCTACAGGACCATACACTGCAGTAACTCAACAGCCATTAGGTGGAAAAGCACAAATGGGTGGACAGAGATTTGGTGAGATGGAGGTATGGGCATTAGAATCACACAGTGCGCCTTACGCTCTTCAAGAGATGTTAACAATAAAAGCAGATGATGTTAAGGGAAGGTCTATAGCATACAAAGCTATCATACATGGTGAAAAGATTGAGGTTACTAATGTCCCCGAATCATTCAAAGTGCTAGTACGAGAATTAAATGCACTTTGTCTGAATATGGATTTAATTTCAATAGACTCTAAAGAAGAGGAGGTAGCTGACAATGAATAACAAAAACAATATATACGCAAGTTTTGAAGCGCTTAAATTATCCCTTGCTTCACCAGAACAGATCTTAGAATGGTCATACGGCGAAGTCACTAAGTCTGAGACTATCAATTACAGAACATTCAAAGCAGAACCTGAAGGTCTTTTCTGTGAAAAGATATTTGGCCCAACAAAAAACTATGAGTGTTACTGTGGAAAGTACAAGAAGATTAGATATAAAGGGATTGTTTGTGATAAGTGTGGTGTTGAAGTAACAACAAAAGATGTAAGAAGAGAAAGAATGGGACATGTTAAATTAGCAGTACCTGTTGCTCACGTATGGTTTGCATATGGAGTTCCAAACAAAATGGCCATAGTCTTAAATATGTCTCACAAGAAATTACTCTCTGTAATTTACTACACGAGATATATGGTAATAGAGATTGAAAAAAAATTAAGAAAAGAAACTCTTAAGAAAGCTCAAGCCCTTAAAACTCAAGATACAGACTCCTTACAATCAGAACTAGAAGAAGAGATTAAGCTCTCTTCAAAAGATTTTGATGGAAACATCAAAGAATCTAAGAAAGAAGGTGCTGATGAGTTTAAACTCAGTCAATTAGAACACAAAAAGAAACAAAGTTTAGCAAAAATAAGGAGAGAATTTGCAGAAAGAGAAGAAATAATTGAAATCTTTTACGATAGAATATTCCAACTGATAGAAAGTATCGAAATTGGAGAGACTCTTACAGAAGATGAATATATCGACCTAGAAGATAGAGACCTACTCTTTTTTAATGCCAAGATGGGAGCTCAAGCGATTAAGAAACTTCTTGACGATTTAGACATTTCAGGAGAAGTGGCTAGATTAAGAAAAGATGCTAAAGAGCAAAAAGGAGAAAAGAAAGCCTCTACAATCAAAAGACTACAATATCTAGAAGGATTCTTAAAGAATGATATTGACCCAACATGGATGGTTATTGATGTATTACCAGTACTACCTCCAGAACTAAGACCTATTATCCCTCTATCCGGTGGTAAATTTGCAACATCTGACCTAAACGACCTCTACAGAAGAATTGTAACTAGAAACAACCGTCTAAGCAGACTAATTGAAATTGGTGCCCCCGAAGTTATTCTTAGAAATGAAAAAAGGATGCTCCAAGAATCAGTTGATGCTTTGATAGACAACTCTCACAGACCATCTAAACCAATGATGAATAGTAAGAGATTGCCATATCAATCACTAACAGACGATTTAAGAGGTAAGAAAGGTATCTTTAGAAAAAACCTACTTGGTAAACGAGTAGACTACTCTGGACGTGCCGTTATCGACGGAGATCCAAGTCTAAAGATAGACCAATGTGGTCTTCCAAAAGCAGTAGCATTGGAAATGTTCAAACCTTTTGTAATACACGAATTGCTTGAAGCAGAGCTTGCTCCAAACATTAGAATTGCAAAAGAACAAATTGAAGAGGAAGAAGATATAGTATGGGATTTACTTGAGAAAGTAATTGATGGTAAACCCGTATTACTTAATCGTGCTCCAACACTTCATAAGTACAGTATTCAAGCTTTCTACCCTAGATTGGTAGAAGGAGATGCAATTAGATTACACCCATTAGTATGTAAGGCATTTAATGCTGACTTCGATGGAGATCAAATGGCTGTACATGTACTTTTGACACAAGAAGCTCTTGATGAGGCTAAGGAGAACATGATGGCTTCTAAGAATGTAGTAAATATATCTAACGGTTTGGTGCTTGCTACTCCAAGTAAAGATATGTTGCTTGGATTCTTTATGCTAACCGACTTAAATGAAGTTAAGAAACCAAGAATTTTTGCATCTACGGATTTAGCAGTAAAAGCATACGAAAGAGATGTTATAAACGCAAATGAAGAAATTTTGGTAAAGATAAACGATGAGGTTGTAAATACTTCTGTAGGTAGAGTGATTTTTAACAATATTCTTCCAGAAGACTACACCTTTATCAACGAAAGAATCGGTGGAACACAGATTAGAGAGATTGCTAACGATCTAAAAGATAACTATCCTTGGGATCTTTTAGTTGAGACTCTTGATAATCTCAAACTATTAGGATTTAAATATGCAACGGACATTGGTTTCACAATGGCTCCTGAGGATTGTAAGATTGATTTTGATCTTGAGAGTAGAATTGCAGAGATGGATAAGAAGGATGAACAGCTTCAGGATAACTACCTACAAGGTCTAATCACAGAGTCAGAGAAGATTAATCTTTCTATTACTATGTGGAATGATTTTGCAACAGAATTGGCAGATGAAGCATGGGAAGAGTTGGATAAGAACAACCCTATCTTCGAGATGGTAGAGTCAGGTGCCAATGGTGGTAAGATTCAAGCAAGACAGGTACTTACAATCAAAGGTATGGTAAGAGATTCTAGAGGTAATTGGGTACCACTTCCGATTAAGGGTAACTACAGAGATGGACTAAGTTCTTTTGAATACTTTGTTGCTGCTAATGGTGGTAGGAAAGGTATTGCAGACAGATCTCTTAGAACTTCATCTACTGGATACTTAACCAGAAAACTTGTAGATGTAGCACACGATGTAATCATTAGAGATGATAATTGTGGCTACGAGGGAGAGGGTTTAAGCATGAAGAGAGATGATGATAGGAGAATGACATTCGCTTCTAGAATATTTGGGAGAGTTTTAGCTCAGAATGTAGTAAGTGGTAAAAAGACTTTACTAAAGAAGGATGAGGCAATTACAAAAGAGATGAGTTACACTATCGATGAAGCAGGTATTGATGAGATATTCGTAAGATCACCATTACTTTGTAAGTCTCCATACGGTCTTTGTGCAAAATGTTATGGTCTTAATCTTGAAAATGGTACAGAGATAGATATGGGTAGAGCTGTGGGTGTAATAGCGGCACAGTCTATCGGAGAACCTGGTACACAGATGACCATGCAGACATTCCATAAGGGTGGTGTTGCAACAATTGATATCACTCAGGGTATCCCAAGAATTGAAGAGCTATTTGAAGCAAGAAAACCAAAAGCTGAGGCAGAGATATCATCAATAACAGGTAAGGTCCATATTGATTATGCTGAAGATGATTCTGCAACCGTTATCATCACAGGTACTAAGAGAATGCAAAGGCATTACATTGTATCTGATGTTAAGGATATTACAGTATCAGACGGCTCAAAGGTTAAATCTGGTCAAATTATCTTTATTAACAAAGAAGGATCAGAAAAACAGGCTCCTTTTGAAGGAAAGGTAACCATTGAGGGTGGGATTATGGAATTTGTGGGAGATGTAAAGGCAGAAGAAGTTATAACAGTTCTTCCTAATGTCGCAGTACTCGTGAAAGAGGGAGACTCCATTACAGCAGGAACTCAGATTACACGTGGTTCAATTGATCCTAGAAAGCTTTCTGAACTTGCTGGTATACTTGCAGCACAGAAATATATCCTAGATGGTACACAACAGGTATTTAGTGAGCAGGGAGTTTCAATAGGAGATATTCATATCGAAATTATTCTTAAACAGATGGCTAGATTGGGTATTGTCATGGATTCTGGAGATTCAGATTACTTAGTTGGTTCTCTAGTCAATAGATTCATATCTAGGGTTAGAAATGAGTCTCTTGTTCAGAAGGATAAGAATAAGGCTTTAGTAATACCAAAACTTATGGGTATCAAGGGTTCTGCATTAAATACAGAAAGTTTCTTGTCTGCAATGTCATTCCAAGAGCAGGTAAGGGTGCTTACTAATAGTGCAATCCTTGGAAAGACAGATACATTAAGAGGTATGAAGGAGAATGTAATCATTGGAAGAAGAATTCCGTCTGGAGAGGGTGCTCGTTTAGAGAACCTGAAGGAGTATGATTTTTAATTATTTGATTTTATAGTATAATACTAGCCATGCCAACGATAAATCAGTTAGTAAGAAAACCTAGGAAGGATAAGAGAAAGAAGATAAAGCACCTTGCTTTAGCTACCAATCATAATCCACTTAAGAACAAGTATACCTTAGCAAATAATCCTTTTAAGAGAGGTATTTGTTTGCAGGTTAAGACGATGACTCCTAAGAAGCCTAACTCTGCTTTAAGAAAAGTAGCAAGAGTAAAGCTTTCTAATGGTCAGGAGATAACAGCATACATTCCTGGAGAGGGTCATAATCTTCAAGAGCACTCTGTAGTGCTAGTTAAGGCTGGTAGAAAGAGGGACTTGCCAGGGGTAAGATATATCATTGTAAGAGGTAAGTATGATTGTGCAGGTGTTGCTAATAGAAAGAAGGCTAGATCTAAGTATGGAGTTAAGCGTAGTTAAAGATTAATATTTAAGTAGATAATTATGAGGGGAAAAAGAGCAAAAGTTAAACAACCAACGTTAGATAGGAAGTATAATAACCCTATCATAGGTAGAATCATAAATAAGGTAATGCAGGATGGTAAGAAAAGTCTTGCAGAGGATCTTGTATATAGTGCTATCGAAGAGGGAGCTTCTAAGGTGAAGGTTGAAGTTGTAGAGTTTATAAATCAAGCTATTGATAATATTAGACCGGCTCTTGAGCTTAAGGCTAGGAGAGTGGGTGGTGCTAATTATCAAGTCCCTATCCCTGTAACTCCAGTGAGACAGGAGACTTTAGCAGTAAGATGGGTTGTAGATATTGCTAGGGGTAAGAGTGGTAAGTCTTTTGATAAGATTTTGATGAAAGAATTTCTTGAGGCATTTAAGGGAGAGGGAGAGGCAATAAAGAAGAAGGTTGATATAGAAAGAATGGCAGAGGCTAATAAGGCATTTGCTCATTTTAGATGGTAATATCTTAAAAGGAATTAATAAAAAAGAGGAGGTTTAACCTCCTCTTTCTCTTTATATGTCCGAATTACATACCAACTGGTTGTACAGGTGGTGGATTATTAACATCTGGCATAACAGGTGTTACTTGTTCTACAGGTTGATTAATGTCTCCAACAGAAGGTGTAGGTTTTCGTGTATTAATATCAGGCATAATAGGAATCTCTCCTACCATAGGTTGACTAATATCAACAGTAGGTGGGGTTGGTTCTGGCATAGGGGTTTGTATATCTGGCATAGCAGGAGATACCTGCTCTACAGGTTGAGTAATATCAACGACAGGTGGTGTAGGTTTTCGTGTATTAATATCGGGCATAATAGGTACTTCTTCTACCATAGGTTGGCTAATATCAACAGGGGGTGGGGTTGGTTCTGGTGTAGGGGTTTGTATATTTGGCATAACAGGAGATACCTGTTCTACAGGTTGATTAATCTCTACAACAGGAGGAATTGAATCTGGTGCAGGAGTGTCAACAATAGGTGTAGTAGGTCTCTGTGTATTAACATCTGGCATGATAGGTGCTTCTTCTACCATAGGTTGACTAATATCAACAGTAGGCGGAGTTGGTGTAGGGCTTTGTATATTAGGCATAACAGGAGCTTGTTGTTCTACTGGTTGAATAGGTTTGATATCAGGTGGTTGAGGAACTGAGGAATTTAAAGCATCCATAATAGATTGCATATCATCACTCACCTTTTCTGGAGAGGGAGGTGTATTTGCTTGTGTAGTACCTAGTTCTGGAGTAGGAGTAGAAGGTTCAGGAGTTAAATCTTCTAGATCTTCACTTCTTTGAGAGTTGTCAGGTAAGGGGATTTCTTTATTATAAAGATCTTTGTTCTGAACTGTTGGTTGATCTGGTGTTGGAACTACTGCTGGTGTAGGGGTATTTAGATCTTGCATAACAGGAGCTTCTTCTTGTTGCATTTTTGGGGTAAATATCTCAGGTTCTTCAGTAGCAGGGGTTTCTTCTTTGAAGGTTTTAGAAGAGATTATTTCTTTTGTATCATCTTCTTTGTTTCCCTTGATTACGGCTAATATAATAGAGATACCGACTATTAGTATTAGTACAACGAGGATTATTATAATAGTAGTATTCATTCTTAAGCAGTTTAAAGTTATCTATATACAGAATATATTAAAAGAAGGAGGGTGTAAAGATGGGGTATGGGTTACATACATTGTCTTGTGATATCGTCTAACCGAATGATATACTTAATCTAGTTAAGGACAAACAAGTGTATCTTTTATTAGTCGTTTGGTATGCTTGGAAATGGCCTAATCGTGAGGTTAGCTCTGATGATAAAACCTAATAAATTAAACAATAAAACATATGAAAAATATCCCCCTACGCAAAGCTGCAATGATTGCAGGTGCTAGTTTAGTATTAATGACGATTTTAGCAATCATTTTCCTTCTTGATATACAAGCCACATTCTATTCAATTGTTGGGATTTCAATAATCATTATTCTTGATATTACAGTTGCATTAGCACTCTATTTCTTGTTAAAACCAGTAAACAAAAACATCTCCTTATCAATGTCTCTGTTTAGAATTATATATGCAGTAATCTTTGCAATAGCTTTGTATAATATCTATGACTTAACAACATTTCATTCCATTTGGGATATTGGATCCATCTTCTTTGGAATTCACCTTTTCATTTTAGGTTTTCTAGTTTGTAAATCAAGATATATTCCAAAATGGCTTGGTATTCTAGTTGTCATTGCATCATTGGGGTATATAATAGATCCACTTCTGAAGTTTTCTGGATACACATTTGAGATTGGAATGTTCACTTTTAGCGGAGAGGTTTTGTTTGCGCTATGGCTAGTAATCAAAGGTAGGAAAATATCTGACAAATCCATTTCGTAATGTTTTTGTGACATCCTCTAACCAAATGATATACTAAATTTAATAAATTCTTATTATTAAGGACAATCATTATAAACAACAAAGAGCAATTCAAAATCATTGGCATTTCAGTTAGAACAACCAATGAAAATGAGAAAGCAATGAGCGATATCCCTGCATTATGGAACAAGTTTTTATCAGAAAAACTAATTGAAAAAATACCGAATAAATTGAGTCTAGAGATTTATTGTATCTACACAGAATACGAGAAAGACCATACAAAACCATATACAACAATAATTGGTTGTAAAGTTGAGAACTTAGATGAAATACCTGAAGGAATGATAGGAAAAGAATTTAAAGCTGGTAAATATCAAAGATTTGTTGCGAAGGGAGATACGACAAAAGGCTGTGTTGTTCAAGAATGGTTAAAGATTTGGAATTCTGACTTAGAAAGAGTGTACACAGCAGATTTTGAAGTTTATGGTGAAAAGGCTCAAAACCCAAAAAATGCAGAAGTTGAAATTTTTGTTGCAATTAAATAAAGGAGATATTATGACTATAAACAAGAGAGAGATATTAAACAATATTTGTTATACAGAACTTGTTTACGAGAGAATAAATAAGAAGCTTAATATTGAGTTCTCAAAGAAACAGATTGAAGAATATATACTCAAGGTTGTAAAAGAAACTGAGGAAAAGTTCTTTAAAGAAGTTGGAAAAAACTTTTATATTATAAATATAGAGAATAATATTAAAATAACGATAAACTCAAATACTTTTAGAGTTATAACTGTTGACAGAATTGCGAGAAAAACATATTTTTGATGTATAATGGAAACAGAAATTCTAAAAAGATTAATTAATAAATTAAGAAAAAAAACTATGAAGAACAAAACAATGCTAATCATCGCCTGTTTGGTAATAATTATAGCAACTTTAGTCGCTTGGAGCTTACTTGGGGAAGATATTGTAAGTACAACTAAAGAACAGATGGAAGAGCTAGAGACAACAGATGATCTGAATAAAGATGTTGGAAATGAACAAGGGTCGGGAATTACGGAGGAAGAAGGACTGATTGCTTATTACCCTTTTGATGGAGACGCTAAAGATTACTCAGGTGAAGGTGAAAACGCGACCAATTACGGTACGGCTTATGTAGAAGGTAAAGAAGGAAAAGCTCTGGGCTTTGAAAATAGGGATAATTATGTTTATGCACCAGTTGATATCAACCCAGCTTCAATGCCACAGATGACAATGACGGCGTGGGTCAAAGCAAGAGAAGGAAGTATCATTGTTAGACAGGTGATAGGTAATCAAGGTGATAATGACGATTATAATCGAAGTATGGGAACGGATTTTAGAGGAGGTGGAAAAGGATGGTCATGCTTTGCTGGTACTGGAAAAGTTTTGGGATATGAGCCTGTTGTTGCTGATAAATGGACATTCATTGCGACGGTTTATAATCAAACTGCTGGTACAGTAAAATTATTTATAGATGGTTCTATTTATGAGAAAGAGGGTATCTTAGCCGATAATGGTAATGATCATATTTTAATTGGCGCTGAAGGAGTTGTTGTTGAGGAACAAAGTCATCATTTTAATGGGGTTGTTGATGAGGTAAAAATTTATGATTATGCGTTGTCTGATACAGAATTAAATTCACTTTATAAGACTGGGACTGCAAAACTGGAGTCTGAGTAGTTCTCTATTGCTCTGAGTGTGGGAAGAGAAAGTGACATTGTAAAGGATTTCAATATGGCAGTAGAAAGATTTATAAATACTTAATATTGTTAAGGTTCACGATGAACAAAAGATTAATCTATGCATACATATGCTTAGCATTAACTAACCCAATTGGGACAGGAATACTTATGCTTACTGGTTGGTTGTGTGGAGACAAACCAATTATTATAATTGTAGCTTCTTCATTATTATCAATCATCATAGCGATTCTATGTTTGAAAGAATATAACAAAAAGATTATCAAAACCTTGTACTACTCAGTTCCTATATTCTCTATAATAATTTCCCTATTCTTGTATCCGTTTTGGCAGGTTACGCAAAATTCGAAGATAGTGTACTCAATAAAACATGGCCCTTTGTTTGGATGAATGTTTTTTGGATTGCACAAATAGTAGTAGCTTCCTTCACGTTTAAAAAAGGAATAAAACAGAAGGGCTTGTAACTCAGGAGGGGATAAAGAATGTATATATTTAAACTTTTAACATTACAACTATGGAGATAAGATTAAAGCAAAACAAATTAAATTCACCTACAATCTATATTCAAGCTGTTATTGCAGTACTCCTTATTCAGCTAGTCCATAAGATTGTCCGTGAGATACCAGGAGCAATTAATCTTGGTGGGGTAGGGGCAATAGCAACTCCAATATTTGCAGGATTACTTGTGATTAGCATAATACTACTAATTCTGAGAAACAAGTATGGAATATTTCTAGGTTTAATAGCTGGAGTATGGATGATATTCCAACCAATACTTGTACATATAATCATGGCACATCCGGATCAAAATGGAATATGGTGGTATCCGGTATTTCCTTGGTTTCAAGCAATATTAATAATATATTTCTCATCCCTTATTTTGCGGAATGAAAAGAATATAGAGAGGGGATAGTTCGGAATCATTGGTTTACATAAAAACATTTATATAACTTCACCTTAATAAATAATATGCCAGAATTAAAACTTGGTAAATATAAACACTACAAAGGGAAACAATATGAAGTTATTGCTCTCGCAAAACATAGTGAAACACTAGAAGAATTGGTAATCTACAAAGCACTTTACGAATCTAAAGAATTTGGAAATAATGCTGTGTGGGCAAGACCAAAAAGTATGTTTTTTGAAACTGTTAATATTGATGGAAAAGAAACACCTCGTTTTAAGTCTGTTGAATAAAACAGAACTTTTTCTAAAATACTAAACTACTTAGTACTCTCAATCCTACCCCAAGTCTTCTTAAAATCCTTCTTAATTACTCTCCTCTCCCAAAATATCCTAATCCATGTCCATAGCCTAATAGGAAATAGGAGTAATGACCAGAAAAACTCCTTAATACTTTTTGCATACTTAAAAACAAAGAAAAAATACCCCAACTCAATACCAAAACTCCTACTCTGCTTATCCCTCTTGAAAACTCCATACTCTTCGAGTTGTATAAAACCGCCAATAGACCTAACCTTCTGTTTGAAATAATCACTAAGTGTAGTAGGGTACTTAACAAAACATTTTGAGTTAGGAGTATAACCAATCTCGTAACCCTCATTCCTTAAGGTATATGAAATAAAAGCATCATCAGAAAGTACATCCTCTGGAATATCTATACCTATGCTTCTAATAGCCATAATATAGCCACTCATTGGGAAAAACTCCTTGTCACTCATGTAATAATCTGTACCCTCAACGAACTCCATAGTACTTGTTCTTCTATGATGAGCACTATCTGAAAGTAAATGACCATAATAACCCATCTGACTATCTCTTACATCCATAGATACAGGTCGACCACTTACACCACCGACCTTCTTATCCTCGAAAGGTTTAAGAATTTCCTTTACAGCATTCCTCTCGAAGTATGTATCACCATCTGTGAATAGGAGAATGTCTCCCCTTGCTTTGTTGAGAGCTAACTTCAATGCATAAGGTTTACCCTTACAAGGATCTATTATCTGTATAAATTGCTTCTTATTTAAACCCAACCTATTAGCA